>ERZ827524.29-NODE-29-length-193056-cov-39.314558_pt1 | contig 193056 bp, 209 predicted proteins | sample MGYA00519702_ERZ827524 | MGnify/ENA primary metagenome ERZ827524 (study PRJEB31778, sample SAMEA3449341) | human gut metagenome | biome: human gut; feature: human-associated habitat; material: faeces | place: United Kingdom | collected 2010/2012 ...
TATTGGAATTTAAACAATGAAAAAGAAAAAAATCACACAAGTTTTTGAAAGAGCCGTAAAATTTATATATGATAAACATAAAAATAATGTAATATCAATTTGATTTTTTGTTGGATTGGTTGAGAGAATGAGTATATTTTTGGCTTATTTTGGAGGAATATAATTATGCATATTATGGAAGGTTTTTTACCTGCAGAGTGGTGTGCTGTTTGGTTTATTATATCAATACCAATAGTGCTCTACGGTGTATATCAGATAAAGAAGATTACAGAAACCACACCGGAATCTAAAGCTTTGATTGCTGTAAGTGGTGCATTTATGTTTATTTTATCTTCATTGAAATTACCATCTGTTACTGGAAGTTGTTCACATCCGACTGGTAACGGATTTGGCGCAGTATTATTTGGACCTGCAGTTACTGCAGTGTTAGCTTCAATTGTTTTAATTTTCCAAGCATTATTACTTGCTCATGGTGGAATTACAACTTTAGGAGCAAATATATTTTCAATGGGTATTGTAGGTCCTGTTGTCGCATGGATTGTATATAAAGCTTTAATAAAAGCAGATGTTCCATCTATTGTTGGAGTTTTCTTTGCAGCATTTTTAGGAGATTTATTAACTTATGTTGCTACATCATTCCAGTTAGCTCTTGCTTTCCCACTTCCTACTTTTGGAGCAGCTTTATACAAATTTTTAATAATATTTGCTGTTACTCAAATTCCTTTGGCAATTGGTGAAGGTATTTTGACTGTGATTATTTGGGATAGATTGAAAGCATATAAACCAAAATTGTTGAAAAAACTTGATGTATTAAGTGCTAAGGAAAACTAGGTGGTTATTATGAAAAAATCAACATCAATCATTTTATTAGCAGTTGTAATTATTTTGTTTATTGCACCGTTAGTAATGTATAACGGCTATGGTGAAGACGAAGGATACTTTGGCGGAGCTGATGACCAAGCTGGAGAAGCTATTGAAGAAACAGGTTATGAACCATGGTTCTCATCTATATGGGAACCACCAAGCGGTGAAATTGAAAGTTTACTTTTCGCACTTCAAGCAGCTATCGGGGCATTGATAATCGGATATGCCTTTGGTTATTGGAGAGGCCAATCTAAAAAAGAGGAATAATATTTCCTCATTTTTTCATTTATTTTTTTCAGTGATTTTTTATGAAATTTGACATGGACTACATTGCTCATCATAACAGATTAACTTTAATGAATTCCTATTATAAGATAGCTATAGCTATGGGATTAATGATAATTACATTAATTTTAAATAATTTATATTTTGATGTTATTATCTTTGCTTTAATGTTAATTTTAATAGTGGCAGTAGCTGGAATTTCATTTAAATCCTATTTAAAGTTTATTTCAATTCCTGCAGTTTTTACAATACTGACATGTGTATTTTTATTATTTTTCTTTGGAACTGGAAATATTGTTTGGGACAGTCATTTTTATGGAATTGCAATAAGACAAGATGCAGTTGATTTGGCAATTTATACTTTTTTTAGAATTTTTGTATGTTTTTCATGTTTGGGATTTTTAGGTTTAACTACCCCAATAGCAGAGGTTTTACATTCTTTGGAAGTTATAAAAGTACCTAAAATAGTAATAGAAATTGCATTGCTTATGTATAATACAATATTCATATTTTTAAATGAAATTGATATAATGAAAAAAGCACAGGAAACAAGATTAGGTTATAATGGATATAAAACTTCATTTAAATCTGTAGCAATGTTGGGGAGCAATATATTTTTAAGATCTATGGATAAAGCAGAATCACTGCAGCATTCTCTAGATTCTAGAGGATATGATGGTGAGATTCCAATGTACAAACCTCAAAATAGGAGTGATGATTAGTGTTAGAAGCAAGAAATATTAGTTATTCTTATGATGATGATTCACAAGCTCTGAAAAATGTGAGCCTAAAAATAAACGATGGAGAAATGGCGGCAATACTTGGTAAAAATGGAGCGGGAAAATCAACATTATTCTTGCATTTCAATGGAATTCACGAACCTGATGACGGTGAAATTTTAATTGACGGTGAAAAATTAAAGTATAACAAAAAAGCATTAATTAAATGCAGGCAGAAAGTAGGAATAGTTTTTCAAAATCCTGACAACCAGATATTTGCACCAAGTGTAGAGGAAGATGTGGCATTCGGACCTTTAAATTTGAAATTGCCAATGGATGAAGTTCAAAACAGGGTAGAAGAAGCTTTAAAAAGAGTTGGAATGGAAGGATTTGAGAAAAAAGCACCACATCATTTAAGTGGCGGACAGAAAAAAAGGGTAGCTATTGCAGGAATATTAGCTATGAGGCCGGAAATAATGATTTTGGATGAACCTACAGCAGGTTTGGATCCTCAGGGTGCGATAAAAATCATGAATTTATTATCTGAACTTAATATGGAAGGAATTACAATTGTAATTTCAACTCATGATGTTGACTTGGTTTCCAAATATGTAAATAAAATATTTGTCATGGCTGACGGTGAAATCATAGATGAGGGAACACCTAAGGAAATATTTTCCAATGAAGATTTAATTGAAAAAGCTAATTTGAAGCTTCCGATAATATCTGAACTTTTTAAAGCATTAAATGATGAAAATCAGATAAATATTGAAAATAATGATTATCCTTTAACAATCAGTGAAGCCAAAGATAAAATTTTGGAACTGATGAAAAATTAATAAAAAGTTATATATTAAAAATAACAGATTTTAGCTTAAGGTGAACTTATGAGGATTGGAATTTGTGATACAACTTTTGCTCGTTTTGATATGGGAGCTGCAGCTATTGATGAATTAAAGAATAATGCTACAGATTTAACTATTATTCGCCAAACAGTTCCTGGAGTTAAAGATTTGCCTGTTACAGCTAAAATTCTAATTGAAGAGGAAAATTGTGACATTGTAATGGCACTTGGAATGCCTGGGCCTATGGAAAAAGATAAAGTGTGTGCCCATGAAGCATCTACAGGTCTTATTAATGCACAGTTGATGACTAATAAACATATTTTAGAAGTATTTGTCCATGAAGATGAAGAGGACAATCCTGAAGATCTTAAGGTATTGGCTGAAAACAGAGCACGTGAACATGCAAAAAATCTTATTAAAATGATGTATCATCCAAAAGCTATGAGAAAAGAAGCTGGAACTGGAGTCCGTGAAGGAAAGCCTAATGTAGGTCCATTATAAAAAGTGTATTTAGATGACTGCTAAAAGTGAATTTAAAGTATCAATGGAAGATAGAAAACAAACTTATGTTATTATTCCCGCGTATAATGAAGAAACAAGAGTTAGGCCAGTAATTGAAGCAATAGCAGATATGGGATTTAAGATAATTCTTGTTAATGACGGATCCAGTGATGGTACTTTGGATGTTTTAAAGGATGTTCAAATGAAATATCCTGAAAATATTTTTATTTATTCTCATGTTATTAATCGTGGCGTTGGATTAGCTATGCAGACTGGTTTTGAAGCTGTTTTAAAACATAATCCAAAATATATTGTAAATATTGATGCGGATGGACAGCATTCTGTTGATGATTTAGAACGGGTTCTTGAACCCTTGATTGCTGGCAGGGCTGAAGCAGTTATTGGTGTACGTTCTTTAAGTGACATGCCTAAATCTAAAAATTTCGGAAATTCTGTAATGAATATATTAACACATATTTTCTATGGAGTTAATGTTTCTGATTCCCAAACAGGATTTAGGGCATTAACCAGAAGTGCATTGGATAAAATATCAATTAATGCTCAGGGTTATTTAATTTCTTCAGAATTTATAAGGGAAATTAATGACAATAATATTCCTTTTGAAGAAGTGACAATTGAAACTATTTACACTCCTGAAACACAGGCAAAAGGAACTAACTACAAAGTTGGAATTAAAATATTGTTTACAATGATTAGACATAAATTGTTCGATTAAAAAAAGGTGATTTTAATGTTTTTTTATTCTTTCTTATTTCCTGTAATTGCAGTATTGGCTATTTTATGGTTTGCTGTACGTGTTAGAAATGGAAAAAATACAATTAGCACATTAATACTTTGGATTATATTGTGGGTTTTCTTAGTGTTATTTGCACTGGTTCCAGATAGCAGTATGGTCTTTGCTAATTTATTTGGAATAACAAGAGGGCTGGATTTTATTGTTATTGTGGTATTTGCTGTAATGGCTTATATTATAGTTAGATTATATTACAAGCTGGATAAATTAGAAAATGACATCAATAAAATGGTTAAAGAAATAGCATTATCTAATGAAATTTCCTTATCTGATGATGAGGATTAGACAACTTATTTTTTTATTTTAACTTTATTCAATTCTTTTTTTTCTAAAAAACATATTTTTAAATTAAATTTTAAAATCCATCATATATATTAGTAATAACACCATATTAATAATTGCAATGTTATATTTTAGAGGATGTACTGCAAGACAAAAAGAAACAGGTATTGCTGATGCTACAGAAAAGCTGTTGAAATTAGCTGATGTTGATTATCATATATTGGATGATGAAAAATGTTGTGGTTCAGTCTTGCTTAGAACAGGTTTTGAAAAGGAAGCTAAAAAACAAATAGCTAAAAATACAGAAGTTTTTGGTGATGAAACAATACTGACTTCATGTGCGGGATGTTATAAAACTCTGCTTCAGGATTATGAAGGTTTGGATGTTATTCATATTTCAGAACTGTTGGCTATTCTGATTGATGAGGGTAGGTTGAAATTTGATAAAAAAGATTTGAACGTTACTTATCATGATTCATGTCATCTGGGAAGGCACTGTAAAGTATTTGATGAACCGAGGAAAGTTATCAAATCCGCAGCTAATTTGGTTGAAATGAAAAATATTAAAGAAGACAGCCTATGCTGTGGAGCTGGGGGTGGAGTAAAATCAGCTTATCCCCAAATTGCATCGGAACTTGCAGATGCCAAAATCAGCCAGGCAAAAGATACAAAATGTAAGGCACTTATTACTGCATGTCCTTTTTGCAAACTTAATTTAAAAGGTCATGATTTGGAAGTTTTGGATTTAACTGAATTTTTAATTAAATATGGAGGAGAATAATGAAAGAAAGTGAACTTGAAACAATGAGAAAGTCATTTAAAACAGTTAAGGATAGGTCTTCTAAGATTAAAAATTCGTCTTCCATTAAAAGATTGGAAAAAAGAGTCAGGGAAATTGAAAAGGAGTCAATTGCCAATAAGGAGGAACTGATGGACATAGCTGTTGAATCATTCAGGAGAAATGGCATTGATGTGGAATATGCTAAAACTAAAGATGATGCATTAGATATTATTTATGATCTGTTGGATGAAAGCGATTCTAAAGTAATAGCTAAAGCAAAATCCAATACTTTAGGTGAAATTGAACTTAAAAGTAATTTAGCAGCTAAAGGATATGATGTTGTTGAAACTGATTTGGGAGATAGGATTTTACAACTGAAAAAAGAAGATAATAAACCTGTTCATCCAACTGGTCCGGCATCCCATTTAAATGTAGATGAGATAGCCAGTATTGTCAATGAATCAATGAAAACCAATGTCGGAAGGGTTCCACGTGAAATTATGGAAGTTGTCAGAGCAGATGTGTTAAAACGTCTTGAAAACTCAACTGTAGGTATAAGTGGAGCTAATGTTGTAGCGGCTGAAGAGGGGTCTATTGTTTTAGTTCATAATGAAGGTAATATTTCATTGGTTTCCCTAAAAGATTTGCATATTATTGTAGCTGGAATTGATAAATTTGTACCTGTTCTGGAAGATGCGATGTCTGTTGCAAAACTTGAAACAGTTTATGCAACTGGAAATTATGTAACTTCCTATATCAATGTAATTTCAGGACCTTCCAAAACAGCAGATATTGAGAAAAAACTTCTTAAAAATATGTATGGTGCAGAAAGGGTGGTTGTTATCTTACTGGACAATGGAAGAAGTGAAGCCAGGGAAGAATGTCTGTGGTGTATTGGCTGCGGAAACTGTATAGTCAACTGCCCTGTATATAATGCTGTTGGAAATGAATTCGGATTTAACAATTATTTGGGCGGTCGCGGAGTGGCTATGAGTAAATTCATTGAAAATGATGAAAAATGCTTTGAATCAGGATTATATAAATGTACTTTGTGCGGTTTATGCACTATTAATTGCCCGGTTTCTATTCCTACAAATGACATAATTGAAAAAATGAGAAAATCTTCACAGCTTCGTCCAAAAGCTCATGAAAAAATAAGTAAATCGGTTATAGAAAAAGATTCTCCTTACTAATCTTTTTCTTTTATAATATAAAGAGGTCTTTTTTTGCTTTCCAAATAAATTTTAGCTAAATATTCTCCAATTATTCCTGCTGCAAACAGTTGAATTCCACTTAAAAATAGAATAATTGAAATAGTTGAAGGCCAACCTTCTACAGGATCTCCAAATAAAAGGGTTTTTATAACAATGACTATAATGGATAGAAATGCAATAATTGAAAAGAAAATTCCTATAATTGTAGCTATGTGAAGAGGTGTTGTTGTAAAAGAAACAATTCCTTCAATGGAATATTTGAACAGTTCCCAAAATGACCAGCTGGTTTCTCCTTTTTGCCTTTCAATGTTTTCATATTCTAACCATTTTGTTTCAAATCCGACCCACTGGAAAATTCCTTTTGAAAAACGGTTATACTCTTTCAAATCAAGGATTGCATTTACAACTTCTCTTTTCATTAATCTGAAATCTCTTGCACCATCAACAAGCTCTATTTTAGTTATTTTATTAGCTATTTTATAGAATAATCTTGCAAAAAATGATCTGATTGGAGGTTCTCCTTTTCTTGTGACTCTACATGTTCCTACAATATCATATTTAGAAATATATTTTAGCATTTCTGGAATTAATGATGGAGGGTCTTGTAAATCAGCATCCATTAATACGATGTAATCTCCGGTAGAATAGTCTAATCCTGCATATATTGCAGATTCTTTACCGAAGTTTCTTGAAAATGAGATGTATTTAACATTACCATAGCTGTTTTTAAGTTTTTTGATAACTTCTAAAGTGTTGTCATTTGATCCGTCATTTATAAAAATAACATTCCAGTTTATATTTTTCAGATTATTTGAAAGTTCCCTGTAAAATATTGGAAGCATTTCCTCTTCATTATAACACGGAACAACTATATCCAATGTTTTCATATTAAATATTTTTTTAATATTACTATTTTAAATAATTTATTATCAACTTTTAATTTTTTTTGATTTTTAAATAATAAATATTTATAAGTAAGGTTATACAATATTTAATTATTATATTTAAAATGTAAAAACGGAGGAAATACATGCTTCTATTAATAAGTCCTATAAATCATGAAGAAGCTCTTGAATCTATTAAAGGTGGAGCAGATATTGTCGATGTAAAAAATCCTAAAGAAGGATCTTTAGGTGCTAATTTCCCTTGGGTTATTAGGGATATTAGGGAGATAACTCCTGAAGATAAATTGGTTAGTGCAACTTTAGGTGATGTGCCTTATAAACCGGGTACTGTTTCTCTTGCGGCAATGGGAGCTCATGTTTCTGGAGCAGATTATATTAAAGTAGGATTATATGGAACAAAAGATTATGATGAAGCAGTTGAAGTTATGGAAAATGTGGCTAAAACAATTAAAGATGTTGATAATGATACTATTGTTGTAGCTGCAGGTTATGCAGATGCACACCGTGTTGGTGCAGTTGACCCTATGGAAATTCCAAAAGTAGCTAAAGATGCTGGATGCGACTTGGCTATGCTTGATACTGCTGTTAAAGATGGTCATACATTATTTGATTATTTAAGTATTGAAGATTTAGAAAAATTTGTTAATGAAGCTCATAGTTATGGTTTGAAAACAGCTCTTGCAGGTTCAGTTAAAAAAGAACAGTTAAAACCTTTAAACGATATTGGATGTGATGTTGTAGGTATTAGAGGAGCTGCTTGCGTAGGTGGTGATCGTAACACTGGTAAAATACATCACACCGCTGTAGCTGAGCTTAAAGAATTATGTGATTCATTTTAGATAGGTGTGGTTTTTTAAATGTTTTCAAAAAAAGTTCAAGAAGCAAAAGTAGCTTATACTTTTGATGATTTTTTATTAACTCCTAATGCAAGTTATGTGGAACCAAAAGACATTGATACTAAAATTAAATTAGGAAAAGATATTAAATTGAATATACCAATTTTAAGTGCTGCTATGGATACTGTTACTGAATCAGATTTGGCAATAGCTATGGCACAAGAAGGTGGTGTTGGAGTAATTCACAGAAATATTACTCAGGAAAAACAAGTGGAAGAAGTTAAAAAAGTTAAATCAGCTGAAGATTTAACAATACGTGATGTTATAACAATTACCCCTGATTCTACAATTGCCGATGTTCAGGCAAAAATGAATGATGAGTTAATCAGTGGTCTTCCGGTTGTAGACAATGATGAAATTATTGGTATCATTTCTAAAAGAGATATTAGGCCTGTGTTGAAAAAAGGTGTTGACAAAACTGTAAAAGACATTATGACATCTGATGTTGTAACTGTTGAAGAGCCAATCACTGCAGAAGAAGCTTTAAACATTGCTTATGAAAATAAAGTTGAAAGACTTCCTGTACTTCGTGACGGCAAATTGGTTGGAATCATCACTATTAAAGATATTTTAAACCAAGCTCAATATCCTAATGCTGCTCGTGATAAAGACGGTAATTATTTAGTGGCTGCTGCATCAGGGCCTTTTGATTTAGACAGAGCAATGGCTTTAGACCAAGCTGGTGCGGATATTATTTCTATTGACTGTGCTCATGCTCATAATATGAATGTGGTTAAGTTCACTGAAACCATTAAGGACAATATTGATGCTGATTTGTGCGTAGGTAATATAGCTACTGCAGAAGCTGCTGAAGATTTGGCATCTATGGGTGTAGATGGCCTTAAAGTAGGTATAGGTCCAGGTTCAATGTGTACTACCCGTATTGTGGCTGGTGTTGGTGTACCACAACTTACAGCTATTTCAGAAGTTGCTGATGTAGCTAAGGAATACGGTATTCCAGTAATAGCTGATGGTGGAATCAGATACTCCGGAGATATTGCAAAAGCTATCGGTGCCGGTGCAGATGCAGTAATGCTGGGTAATTTACTTGCAGCATCTTACGAAGCTCCTGGTGAAATTGTTGTTATGAATGGAAAACAATACAAAAAATACCGTGGAATGGGTTCCATGGGAGCAATGACCAGTGAGTACGACGGAGGAGCAGACAGATACTTCCAAGGATCTAAAAGTAAGATGAATCATACAAAATATGTTCCTGAAGGAATTGAAGGTGCTGTACCTTACAGAGGAACTGTTAATGAGATTTTATTCCAACTTGTTGGAGGTTTAAAATCTTCTATGGGTTACTGTGGTGCTAAAGATATTGCAGCTATGCAAGAAAAAGCAAGATTTGTTAGAATCACAAGTAGTGGTATAAAAGAATCCCACCCTCATGATTTATTAATTACTAATGAAAGTCCTAATTATCCAACTCTTGACTAATTAGGATTTCCTGATTCACAAAAATGATTGGATTTTTTTCTCATTTTTGTGTTATAATCCTTTTTTAAGTTAAAATACCATTAACTTTAAATATTAGTATCTATAATATTATTATATTAGATAATTTTAAGATTATTTTATAATCTGTGTAAATAATTTTAAATATTTACATTATTACATATTTATTTTGATGTGGAGAGAATTTAAATGGCAAGAACAAAAAAAGTGGGTATTACAGGTAGGTTCGGTGCAAGATACGGAAGAAAAGCAAAAAGATCTGTAAAAATGATCGAAGAAAACATGAAAAAAAATCATGTTTGTCCTAGATGTGATAGACCTTATGTAAAAAGACAAGCTGCTGGAATTTGGAAATGTAGAAAATGTGGCGCAGTATTTACTGGAGGAGCATACGTACCAGAAACTCCTATGGCAAAATCTGCAGCACGTAACATAAGAAATGTTAACGTGGAGGAATAATCCTTGTATAGATGTCCACATTGTGGAACTGAAGTAGATCACAAAAGCTACATGGAAAATAAATGTCCTAAATGTAGATATAGGATTTTATTTAAAAATGTTCCAGAAGTAACAAGAATTATAAAAGCAAGATAATCATTTTTGCTTTTATCTACATATTTTTTAAAACTATTTTTTATGATTTAAATGTTAATTTCAACTTCTAGAAAACCTTCTCAAAAAACAAGAAAGTTTTGTAAAAATCTCGCTCATGCAACTGGTTCCACTAGTGTAAACCGGGGAAAAAGTAATATGCGTGAGTTACTTTTAAAAGCTCTGGAATTAGATGAGCATAATTTAGCTATTGTTAATGAGATTAAGGGTAATCCTAGCAGAGTAACTTTTTATTCAAATAAAGGGGAAATTTTACTTATAATATTAATTGGAGTTACTACTTCTAATGAAAGATGTCATATTTTACCTAAAAATTTGAAAATTGTTTCTAAAGTTGAAAAGCTCAATGTTTTAAGTGAAATTTTAGGTTTTGAATTGGTAGATAAAGCTAGTGAAAATTATATTCTTATTTCTAAAGAGGATGATTTAATAGCTAAAATTAATTTTGTAAATAAATTCGGAGATAAAACCGATTTGCAGATTAATGTTAAAAAGATTTTAGATGGGGAATTATGAACGTAGGCAGCCCTCTTGAATCTATTAAAAGTGATATAGCTATTGAATTTGAAAATCAAAAGCAGGCTAAAATAATTTATGAATCCATTATTTTAGAATTTGAAACTGCTCCTGATTATAGGTCATCTATGAGTTTAACTTTAGATGAATCTAGAATTCTAATTAGAATTGATGCAGAAGATTCTACTTCTTTTAGAGCTTCTGTTAACTCTGCAATTAAATGGATTAAGTTGTCTTTAGAGATTAATAATTTAACTATTTAATACAATATTTTTAAATATTATAAAAAACAACTTTTAGTTATTAAAATAAAATAGGTGGTAAAATGGAAATCCCAGAAAATATACAACATCAATTAAATCAATTCCAACAATTACAACAACAAGCTCAAGCTGTAACCATGCAGATTCAAAATGTTGAAGTTCAAATTCAAGAAAGTGAAACTGCTCTTGAAGAACTTAACAAAACTGATGAAAATGCTGAAGTTTTTAAACAAGCTGGAAACTTACTTATTAAAGTTGATTATGCACAAGCAGTTGAAGATATGAATGAAAAATTAGAAACTCTCAAGTTAAGAAAACAAACCATGGCTCGTCAAGAAGAAAGAGTTATGAAAAAACTTGAAGAAATGCAAACTAATATCCAAGCTGCTATGCAAGGGTTACAAGGAGAATAATTCTCCTATAAAATTCTTTTTTTATAGATTTTCATGTCTAAACTTAAAAAATTATCATCTGCTGATTTAGCTACTATTTCTGATGATTTTGGTGAAATTTTAGAAATTGAAGTTTCAAAAGCTATTTCTACTAAAGAACTGGATGATTTGGATTTGGATATTATCGTCAGCTATGAAAATAATCAGCTTGATGTTGATGTAGATGTTGGAGTTACCTTTGACAAACTTTCAGAGATTACTCAGGATCAGGTAGCCGGTGCTATTGATGAAGCTTATTTAAAATTTGATTCATATATTGATGAGAATTATAGACAATAATTTTATTTTTTTAATTTTAGTTAATACTTTTTTTATTTTATATATTAATATAGTAATACTTTTTTATAAAAAAATATTTATACTGCAGAGTTTAATGTATAATATACAGTTTGAAGTGATGTTTTGTATTATTCATTAAGTCATCCTATTTAAGATACATAATGTATTTGTTTTTCAGTTCTCCTCTTTCATACATTGCTTCAAGCTAATTTTTATTGATATTTTACTTGGATGTTTTTAAGGGGTGTTGTGTATTGGGAAACATCTTTAATTTTAATTTTCAAGATTAATTTAGCATATTTTGAAATTTTAGCAGGTTAAAAATTACATATATTCAAATTTTTATTAATTTTCATATTTTTGTTTAATTTTAAAATTAAATATTTTAATTCTATTTAATATTTGATCTATTTTATTGTATAATTTAATTATCAAATATACTTTAATTTTTATAAAATAAAGTAAAGTTTATATACTACGAAGTTAAATCTATGTGTAAGGTTCATAACATATTTTTTGTTAAACCCTTATAATTGATCATTATTTTTTTTATTTAGGAATTAGGTGCCCTTACCTAATTTCACCTCCTTATATTTAGCAACTTTTTTTCAAAAATATTAATAGTCAGACATTATCAAATAATTAATCATGATTAAAAAAGTTCCAGTTTTAGATTTAAAAGATAATATTGCAGTTAGTGGAAAATCTGGATTAAGGGACACATATACTCCATTACAAACAGTTTTCGCACCATCAGCTAATCCTGTTGATATAGCTAATGGATTATCAATTAATGGGGCAGATGAGTTATATATTGCTGATTTGGATTTGATTGAAGGCAACGGCCATAATATTCATGATGTTAAAATGGTAAACTCAATTTTGCCGGTTATGCTGGATGCAGGTGTTAAGGATTTTGAATCATTTACTTTCTTTTTAGAATATGCATATAAGATAATTGTCCCAACAGAAACCATAAAAAGCATTGGTGAGATTAAAAAGATTTTTGAAAAATATCCTAAAGAAAGGATTGTTGTAAGTGTAGATGTTAAGGACAATGAATTATATTCAAAGAATTTAGATATTTCATTAGCTGAATTTAAAGAAATTTTGGAAGAATTGGATCCTGATGAAATAATTCTTTTAGACATTACTGGTGTCGGAACACAAAAAGGTTATAATCAGGAATTACTGGATGATTTTAAAGATTTAAAAGATAAACTGATTATAGCAGGAGGTTTAAATAACAAATCAGTTAGTGAACTTGAAGACATGGGTATAAAAAAGGTTTTAGTAGGAACAGCTTTGCATTCCGGTGAGATGAACTTACTTGATTAATTACAATGTGGTGATGATATGTTTAATAAAAATACTATAATCATTGTATTGGCTATTATTTGTTTGGCTGTTATAATTGGGGGAGCAATACTTGTCTTTGGAAATGTTCATGAAGCATACAACGGCACAACAATTAATAATACTAACAATAATTCAGTATCTGTAGATAATGTAACTTCTCAATCCTCTTCATCTGGGTCTGCAGATGATGGTTATAAAAGACCTACAAGAACTTATGGTGGTGAAGAACACTTAACTGCTCATGAGTCTGATGTTTTAGATGACGGGTGGGATCCAAAACAGCATGAAGTTTCCCGTAGTGATATAGGAAACGGATATCATAGAATCAATTATGATGACGGGTACTTTAGAGTCTGTGATGACCACGGTTATGTTGTAAGTTATGGTTATTGATAATTCATAACCATCTTTTTTTTAAAAATTATAAAAATAGTAAAGTGTTATTTTATAATAACAAAAATCTTAAGATTATATACGGTAATACAGCTGCTAAGACAAACAATATTGTTCCTACAACAAATTTGTATTTATTTTCATCTAATGTTCCAGCTATTATTAGTAAAACTCCGAAAAATCCGAATATTACCGGTAAAATATGTGAAAATAAAGTAATTCCTGTAAAAGCCATTTTTTATCACTATTATACATATTGTTTATTTAATTATATAAAGATATTTGTGGTGTTATCATAACATTTTTTAATTTAATCAAACTTATTATATTATATGAAAATAGAACACAATCATGAACATCATGAAAAGGCTACAGGTAACCTAATTTTTGTTTTCATTTTAAATATTACTTTTAATGTTATAGTTATTCTTGGAGGATTAATTACAAACAGTGTAGCTATTCTTGCTGATTGTTTACATGATTTGTCAGATACTATATCTATTGGTTTGGCTGGGGTGCTGGAGCATGTATCTCAGAAAAATCCAAATGAAAATTATACTTATGGTTATCAAAGGTTTTCTATTTTAGGAGCAGTCATAACTTCAATTTTTGTGATTATTGTTTCTGTTGTTGTAGTTTATGAATCAATTTCACGTTTATTATGTCCTGTAGCACCGGAAGCAGGATGGATGCTTTTAGTAGCTATTGTTGGAATTATATTTAAAGGAGTTTCTGTTTTTAAACTTCATAAAGGAGAAACTATTAATGAAAAAGTTATTTTATTCCATCTTTTGGGAGATGTATTCGGATGGATAGCTATTTTGGTTATTAGTGTAATCTTAATGTTTTGGAAGGTATCATTTTTAGATCCGTTGCTTTCATTAATAATCAGCTTATGGTTATTATATAATATGGGTAAGGCATTACATGAGTCTGTCTGTGTTTTACTTCAAAAATCACCTAAAAATGTTGATGTTGATGAAATCAAATCCCAAATAGAAGGTTTAAATCATATTAATAATGTTTTAGATATTCATTTATGGTCTTTAGATGGTATTGATTCTATTTTAACTTTAAAAATAAATATTGATGATGTTAATAATGGTGATGAAGTTAAAAAAGAGATTTATACTATTGCTTCTAAATATCATATAGTAGACACGACAGTAGACATATTATCACATACTTATCAAATGCACTCTACATCAAACAATATAAAAAGAGAAAAATAGATTTGATAAATATGAGAACCAATGAAGAAATCCTAAATGAGATCCATTCTGTTAAAAATCATAAAAAAACAACACAGCATATTTACAAACATTCAATAAATAAATATTGTGAATTGAATAAGTTATCATTAGCCGAATTAATCGAAGAAGCAGAAAAAGAAGAAGAACAGGGTATACGATGGAAACATCGTACATTAAAAAGAAGATTATTAAATTTTCGTAAGTATTTGATGGATAATTATTATTATAACACTGTATCAAATACTTTCACACCAGTTCTTGTTGTATATAAATATTTTGAAATTGAAATACATGATCTGCCACGAATTGATAAAAAAAGTTATAATAATCCCAAACCGATTAGTTTTAAAGATTTGCCTGATAAAGAAATTATTCGTGAAGCAGTTAATATATGTACTTCTACCATGAAGGCTATTATATTATTCATGAGTAGTTCAGGTTGTGCCAGAAGAGAAACATTAAATTTAACTGTAATGGACTATATGAACGCAACTAAAGAATACCATAATACAGATAATATTATGGAAATGATAGATGTGTTAAATAATATTGATAATGTTGTCCCTACTTTTAATATTTTAAGGCAAAAAACACAGAAATATTATATTACCTATTGCAGTCCAGAAGCAGTCACAGCTATAAATCATCACTTATTATCAAGACAAAATTTAACACCAGAATCCCAACTATTCAAAATACATGAAGACTACCTAAACCAACAATTCATTAAAATAAACAATGAATTAGGATTAGGAAAAGCAGGAAACTACAACAGATTCCGAAGCCACATGCTCAGAAAATTCCACGCCTCAACACTATATAATGATGGTATGAGTCTGGACAAAGTAAATGACCTGCAAGGCAAATCAAAAAACAGTACTGATGAAGTATATTTCATGACCAATCCTGCTGATTTAAAACAGGAATATATTCAACATTTACCAGCATTATCAATCAGTAAAGAAGTTGAAAAGATCACTGTTAAATCTCCAGAATTTTTAAAATTAGAAAATACAATTGTTGAAAAAGATGAAAAAATCAAAGATTATGAAAAATTAATCTATGATATTGATGAAAGATTACGAAATATTGAGAAAAAAGAAGAAAATTTCAAAGAAAATGACTTTGAAGATTTATTAATTTAAGGAAAAATATTTTTATAGTTTTAAGTTTATATAAAATACATGTTACTAAGGGAAAAATTATTATGAGAGATTTTTCTATTCAAGAGGCTATTGATATTATCAATTCTTTAGATAATACTTCTGAAATTCGTACAACAAATCATTTTAATATTAACAATGATTTAAGACATAATGATAAAGAATTGTGGAGTGATGTATTATTTAATCATGAGTTGTTAGGTATTAATAAGCAAGCTGAAAATAAATTTAAGTTGTGCTATAAGCACCCTGATAAAGAAAATAAAGATTTTTATCTTATTATTGTTATTAATGAATTTAAATCTTTGAAAATGATAACTACATATGAAGCTAAATCTAGTAGGAGGATTGGAGAAAATGAGTACAGGTAGACCTTTGAATAAAAATTATGATCCTGAATGTGATGCTTTAATGTTATATTATGCTGAAGAATATGATTATGATTATTCTTTGGAGTTAACTGATAATGTTATTGTTGATTTTGATAAAAATGGAATCCCTTGTGCTTTTGAGTTTTTAAATGCTTCTAAGTTATTTGGATTTGATAAAAGTAGTTTAATGAATATTAAAAAGATTAATATTACTATTAATGTTACTTCTAAGTTGATTGAGTTAAATACTTTAATTGTTGCACTTGTTCATAATAAAGCAGTAAGTAATAGTTTACAAAAGAGTCATGTGAATAATGTTAATATTCCTGAGTTAAATCTTGCTTTTGTTTAAAAATAGATGATGGTTTTAGATGAAGTGGTAGTATTCTAAGAATACTTCATCTTCATCATTGAATCTTATAAATGCTCCTTGTTTATCTTTAAATACTATTGTTGCGTTTTGTTTTTCATTTCCCCATGTTTTGCCTGTATTGTTGTTTTTTAGGTCTGTGAATGTTATAGGGGTGTTGTTTATTGTGAATATTGGTTGTTCTTTTATGAATTCGTAGTTTTCGTTTACTGTTTTTGGTATTAGTTGTTCTAGTGTTTCGTTTAGTGATTTGCAGTTGTTTTGTATTTTTATTAATTGTATTTTTTCAGCTATTTCTTTTTTTATTCTTATGCTGGTGTAGTCAGTCATAATTATTCTTTCTCCTTTTTTTGGGTTTTATAATATAAAAAAATATGGGGGGTTAGATTAATGTTTCGTAGATGAAACTTATTAAAATAACCAACCATATTATTAAACTTATCCATGTATATTTTTGGTTTCTATTAATGTAGATTAGTATTGCTAATATGATTAATAGTATTATGATTATTGTACTTATTATTGTCATTTTGTTTTTCACCTCCTTTTTAAGAAAAATTTATATAAGAAGCAATAAAAAATATAATAATTGTAAGAGGGGGTTAACCTCCTACTTGTGTTTTTGTCTTTTGAGTATTTCTAGGATTATACTCAAAGACAATATTATGATTTTTATTGCCTCTGATTCTGACAACTTTTCACCTCCTTGTATTTCTATTATTATATTGTACTGCATAGTATATAAAGGTTTCTATTTTTTTAATTAAAAATATCAATACATTTTAATAACAAAAAAAGATAAAAAAATATTCATTATAAAAATGAACAATAACCTAACAGTTCACAAAACTAATTAAACACCAAAATTTAGAACACAATGCGTTTCATTTTTTCATACTGAATAATGTTTAGTGTTTCATTATTTTCATTGAATATACTGTATTTTTAAGGTTTATTTTTTGAATAGAAACATTTATATTAACTTATAACATAAATATAAAAACAAGAACCACATTTAGAAAATGAAAATATAATCTTTTGGAGGATAGATAATAATGAATTCATTAAGAAAAAATTTTAATGAATATATACAAATAATGGATAATCATGATATGTATAATGAAAGTGTTATTAATATTGATAGTTGTAATTTTTTAACCCCAACAATTATTGCCCCATTAATAAGCTTAATGTATAAGTATAATAAAAAAATAAAAAACCATGAAAATCCTGTTGTTGAGGATTATTTTAATAAAGCAGTAGGCATAACAAAACCTAAAGACACAACTTTACCTTTCAGATTTTTGGATGAAGCCACTGATAATTCAGAAGAGTTAACTAAAGAAATATTAAATATTATTAAACCAGCTAAAGAAGAAACACAAGCTTTAAAATATTTATTTCATGAAGTAATAAGTAATGTTTATGATCATTCAGAGTTTGATAATGGTTTTGTAATAGGTCAAACATATCCAAACCCCAACATTACTGATTTTTCATTTATGGATAATGGGATAAGTATTCCAGGGTCACTTAAAGAATTTAACATACCTTTTAAGAATGATTGTGATGCAATTATTAAAGCTATAAATGGAGAATCAACTAAAACTGATCCAGTAGGTTATGTTGAAAGAGGAACTGGATTAAATAGTGTGATTAATATTGTCACTCGTGGAGCTAGAGGTTCAGTACTCATTGCTTCAGGTAAAGGTTTAATTGAAATAAATAGAAATAGAATATTTTCAAAAGAAATTCCCCAAGATTATATTAATGGGACATTAGTTAATTTAAGATTACATAATAATAGAAAAATTGATATTTATGAGCATATGGGACATGTTGAATATGTATTATGAATTTATAATTGAAAATAAAATTTATGTGGATGGTGATAAAAAATGAATGAAATTGAGATTTTATTAGAAAAAGAAATTGATTCAGATTTAGGATCAAGAAATAAAATTGAAGAATTATATAAGAATATTGATTCTAATGTTTCAAAAGTTGTGATGAATTTTAAAGGAGTAGAATTTATGGGAAGGAGTTTTGCTCAAGAATATTTAAATCAAAAACATAGTGCTTCTTTTGAAGTGGTGGAGGTTAATGTTCCTGATGATGTTCAAAAATTATTTAATGTTATTTTAAAATTAAATGGATTATAAAAAGTTAATGTTGTTACAAATTTGTAGCCAATTAGAAAAATATGTGGGGCGATTTATAATATGGATGATAAAGTTTATATTACTCAAATGGAATCAGCTTACAATATAATATAAATTATGGTTGCTAAGAAGAAAAACAATAAAAAGAAATCTAAAAAGAAGAAACGAGAATGGGCGAAAGTAGATAATGAGAATTATATAATGAAATCATTTACTAAAGAATAAAAAAATAATATGGCTTGTAAATAATGAAAATTTCTTAAACTAAATCAGGTAAAAAAATAGGGGTTAATAACATTGACTAATAAAAATGAAATTAAACTTTTTCAAAACCGTCAAATAAGAACCAAATGGGATTCTGAAATAGAAGATTACTATTTTTCAGTAATTGATGTTATAGCTGTACTTACAGAAAGTAAAAATCCTTCTCAATATTGGAGGACTTTAAAATCTCGTTTAAAAGAGGAAGGTGGGGAAAGTGTTACAAATTGTAACAGGTTGAAAATGCCTGCAGCTGATGGTAAATTAAGGTTAACAGATGTAGCAACTACTAAACAATTATTGAGAATTATTCAATCAGTACCTTCACCTAAAGCAGAACCGTTCAAACAATGGTTAGCACAATTAGGAAAAGAAAGACTTGATGAAATAGCAGATCCAGAACAAGCTATTGAAAGAGCAATACATACTTATCGTAATAAAGGATACTCTGAGGAATGGATTAATCAAAGATTAAGAAGTATTGAAATAAGAAAAGATTTAACAAATGAGTGGAATAAAAGTGGAATTGATGAGGGTATTGAATATGCAATATTAACTAATGAAGTTAGTAAAGCATGGTCTGGAATGACTACTCGTGAATATAAAGATTATAAAAACCTTAAAAAAGAAAGTTTAAGAGATAATATGACTAATACAGAATTGGTTTTAAACATGTTAGCTGAGGTAGCTACTACTGAAATTAGTCGTAATGAAAATCCTAAAGGTTTAAATGAAAGTAAACATGTTGCAAAACGCGGAGGGAATGTTGCAGGTAATGCAAGAAAAGATTTAGAAAGTCAATTGGGTAAAAAAGTTATTAGTAAACATAATTCTAATAATCCTGATTTATTGGATGATTAATTAATGAGTAATAAAATAGACTTAATAGTATGGAAATAAAATAGAAGAACAATTAAATGCAAAATAAGTAAATTATGTATAAAGTGTAGGTGGTCGTAGGAATGGCAGTTCCTCACACCTAACACTGGCTACAAAAAAAATAAATACACCAAAGGATAGTGAAAATATTTTAGTAACCAATTTTAATATATGGGTAGAGAATATATTTAATATTTGCCATTTTAAAAAAAGTGGGGTTATAGTAAATTTAGCATTAGCTATCGCTATGGCAAAAGTATTTTTATTTTTTAGAAAAATGAGAAGTTATTTTGATTTTGAAGCTATGATGGTAACTTTATCATTAGTAACATCAACTCCCCACTCCAATGTATCCCCAGAAGATACATCTAATAATTGTACTATTTCTTTAGGTAATCCTACTCTTAATGAATTTGATTTAGGATTTGCAACTCCAATTTTGCTAGTATATTTAAACATTATCATACCTTCTTTTTTGTCTTTAGTTAGTAATATGTATGGAGGTTATATTATAAATAAGTTACTTTTTTAAAAGTAACCTAAAAAGTAACATTTATATACTATTAAGTATAATAGTTATTTGAGGAAGAAAAATTCAGAATGGCAGTTCTGAAGAAAATTCTTCTTAAAAATCCAAAGGATAGTGTTAAAATGGATAAGATTGAAGTTTTTGGGAGAGTTCTTTCCCAAGAAGAAATTGAACATGTATTTTTAAAAGCGAAAAAACTTCAGGCTCAAAACAGAGTCTATGAAGAAGAACTCCAAAAATTCAGGAGTGTAGGCGTATGAGTTGCAAATACAATAACTCCCTCTACACAACCAATCCTCCAGAGGAAGAAGTTTGCTTTGATTCTTTTGAAGAACTCCTCTTATCAGAGGATTATGAGTCCCAGGAAGAATTAAACAACCGTTTAAACGAGGAATATTTCCAAGTTTATGAACTCACTAACGATGAAATGTTAGAGTTTGCTCGTGCAGGAGATGAATATTATGGTGACTAGTGAAGAAATCACTAATATATTCACTAGTCTTGGATATGGTGGATGTTTCAACATCTATGATATTCCTGGAGCTGGTACAAAAGCAGCATATGACACTCCATGTGGAAGCATTGCTTTCACAAGGGAATTAAACAATTATGGTGCTTGTGTTAAGCATTTAAGATACACTACAAGCATTGTACTGTTTAATTGGACTTATATAGGGGAAGCAAGTTTAAAACTTTTAAATAAAAGCTTTCGTTGTTTTAATGGAGTGCCATATGAAAGAAGAACTCAGAAATGGGAAGAATGGGGTGAAGCATGTATCGCATAATCCTTTCACTCCTTTCTTTTTTTGGAGGTAAATCATCTCCTGTAAGATTGTATCCAAAACAATCTTTCAGGGAGAAATATGAAGCTGAATTAATATTAGGTGCAGGGGCAATGGTGATAATATTATTATTCCTCTTTGCATTCCTTGTAGTAGGGCCTATGGGTCCTTACACTAACGGAGGGTTAGTATGATTTTAGATTTTGAGGAATTAATGGAAATCAAGTATAATGATTACCGTATCGATGCTGAATTAGAAGAACTAGCTAAGGAGTGTGAAGATGATGATTGAGGATTTAAGTCATGATATTGGTGCAATGAGTATTTATGAAAAATTAGCTAGAATACAGGAAGAAGTAATGAATACTTCATTTAGTAAGAGTGGGGAGAATAAGTTTCAGAAGTATGATTATTTTGAGTTGGAGGATCTTCTTCAAAAAATCATACCTTTAACTATTAAATATGAAACAACCATCATGTTTAGTTTTACTGAGCATGGTGTGTTAAAGTTAAAAGATTGGAATCCTGAGAAAGGTGAGGTTAGTATCAGGGTACCGTTCCCTGAACTTGAAGCAATTAACAGAGGTACTAATAAAATTCAGTCTACTGGAGCATACATCACTTATTTAAAGAGATATCTGTTGATGAACATGTTTTTAATCATGGAGAAGGATATTGTAGATTCAAACACTAATAATGCGGGTGTAAAAAAGGAAACTAATACATCTAAAAAAGAAGTTTCTGATAGTGATCCAGTACAGAAGGTTATGGGGTATATTCATAGTAAGGATAAAACAATTGAGATTACTCCTTTAATGGTTAATCAGAATCGTATGAAGATGGTAAAATCTGGTGATTTAACTAAAGATGAATCTAAAATAGTTTTCGAATGGTTTAAAAAACAGGAGAAGGAGGCTAAAACATAACCTCCAATAATCCTGTTTGTGTGGAATTAGTTTTCGCACAATTTAAAGCATCAGGCAGTACTGGTAGTAATACTGTGAATTATGATGATGTTGATGGTTGGTGGTGTAGCTGTGAAGACTTTCACTACCGTAAACATGAGTGTAAACATATAAGAGAATGTAAAAGAAGAGTGAGATTATGAGTGGGGTTCCTAAAGTGCCTATTAGTTCACGTGTTAAGCCTAGTACTAAGGTTTTGATTGATAAGTCAAAGTATACTTCTGGGGAGATGTTGGATTGGGCTGCTCAACAATTTACTGATGAAAAGGAATTGGTGCGAATTAAAATTATGGATGTGGAAGATAGGATTCAGAATAAGAAGATTGATTTGATTGCTGATGAAATGGAGTTGGAGAATTTGCAAAAAATGTGGGTGAAATTGAATCCTGAATCTGAAGAATGTAAAGAGTTACTTTCTGATTTGGTGGATGTGGAATCTAAGGATTATGCCGAATATTTGTATAATTCTCAAGGTGAGAGGAGTTATACTATGTTGTTGTCTAATAAGACTGCTAAGCATAGTTTGATGAGTGTTGCTAAGGAGAAGGGTTTGCCTAAGGAGGATTTTCTTAAAAGTGTTATTGAGCATTTAAAAATATTGTGTAATACACAGGTGTAATACATTTTTGCGAGTATAGTGGGGTGAAGTGTATTACTGTATTACGAATACTGTAATACAGTTTTCATAGGGATACTTGTTATTTTGTAATACATAGGTGTATTACATTTTTGCGAGTATTATTATTATATTATTATATTATTATTTTAAAAAATTATTAATTAATGATAAAATATCACAATGTTATAAAAAGGTGGAATAATGGAAATAAAAATCAAAATCCAAGATGACATATATCAACAAGCAAAAAACAAACTAGGAGATGAATTTGACAAATTCATCGAAGAACAATGCAAAACAGCAGCAAACATGAGAAGCCAAAAAGAAGAAGAAATACTTAAAAAAATCACAATGCACCAAACTAAACTAATGGATCTACAAGTTGAACTAATCAAAGAACAAAACAAAAACCAATCAAATGTAGAATCTACATTATTAAATGAAGTTATGATAATAGTAAATCGCATTCATACAAAATTAGGCAGTGTTGGTGAAAATCAATTAAAAAATATTAGCAATAATAAAAATGTCCCATTTTTATCAGTGCTAAATCATTGTAAAAAACAAGGATTAACAATCGTACCATTTAATGAAGTGCCAAAAAGGTGATGTGTGTATGGCTGATGATTTGGTAATTTTGGCTCAGTTTGTGAAACTGGGAAGATTACGAAAAAAAGTATTCATGGAATTGGCACAAAAAGAAATTTCTCAAATATGTAAATTAGGAGAAAAGAAAGGGAAGTATTGTACAAGTTCAACTTATCATGCAGTGTATGATTTGATTGATAAAGGTTTAGTGGAGTATGTTGATCCAGATAGTAAAAGAAGAAAAGAGGTACGTTTAACTGATTTGGGTTATAATGTTTTTGAAAAATTAGATATTGTGTGTTGGTGAGGATATAATGGGTAAAGTAGTTTTTAATATTGTTGAAACTGATTATGATGTTAGTAAGGATGAGGAAAAGTATCAGAAATTCAGGAAAGATTATCTTGAGAATTTAAGTGTTGGTGTTTGTAGGTTGCAGGAGCAGTATGGTTTGACTAGTTATAGGAGAGAGAAATTTATAAATCGTATCAGGTGTGAGGATCATGTTAGGCGTCGTAGTAATGGTAGGTTTACTGTTTTAGAAAAGGTGGAATCATGAAGAAAGAAGATAAGGAACATATTATATTAAGGTGGCAGTTGATGTGGTTTAGAATAAGTTTAATTGCAGATGAGTTTGTTAAGTTTGCTGAAAAGGTACATATGAGGTGTGATGTTCCTGAACCAAGTCAAAGACAACCCGTCAGGAATAAAAAGGAGATCCAAAAATGAGTTGTAATGATATACTTGAAAAATTAGAAAAAGAAGGAATAATATCTGCTGAAGGAGTAATTGATTCTTATCTGTTATGTAAACATGCTGAAGAATTATTTGGAAAATCATACCTAAAAGAACATAATATAGTGTTGGATGATGATAAAAAAGAAGCAAAGATATGTAAAAAGGAAGTTGATAAAAATGAAAACATTGAAGTTTAAACCGTATTTCTTTGAACCTTTAAGAAGTAGGAAAAAAATGTCTACAATAAGAAAATCTGATAAAGGATTGAAAAAAGGTGACCTTGTAGAATGTTGGTTTGAGGGGACGGGTTTTTGTCTGCTTCGGGTAGTACGGAGAGTTGAACAGGTTAAATTTAAAGATTTGAAACATAATCATGCTTGGTTTGAAGGTTATAGGCATGTTGATTTGTTGAAACATGAGTTAAAAAGTATTTATCCAGATATATGTGGGGATACTGTTTTGTTTCAGATTATATTTGAAAGACCAACACTACCATTACAACCTTTCAAAATTAAATAGGAGGATATTGAAAATGAATAAGGAAGAAATTAATGAATTAACTGCCAAGATTGAGTCTTGTTGGGATGAGAATAATCTTGGAGATGTAAGAAGTTTTGATGAAAGGTTAAAACAGAAGTTAACTCCTGAGGAGTATGAGTTAATAACAAGTTGGAGATAATGGGGGGAGAATATAGTATGATGGATGGTTGGGTAGTTTTTAGTGTAAGTGTAATTATTAGTTGTTGTTTAGTGTTATGTCTTACTGATTTTTTTGATGATTAAGATAGGTTATATTGTAATCAGGAGTTTTTATGAAAGAAGTTAAAAAATACATGGAGGATAAATATGCATGATTGATGAGAAATTATTACTATATTTTATTAAAACAAGAAGCAGGGAATTTGAAGAACAATCTTTTACTATTCATAAAGAATGCACAGGTAGTTTGAGAGACATGGAGTATAATGATGTTATAATTCATAGTGTTAATCTTAGTACTTTGATGAATGTTACTCGTATTCTTAATGAGTTGATTGAAATGATTGAAGAGGGTAAATTCAACACTTCTGAAAATTCAGTTTCTTGTTGTGGTGGAGAATGTGGAAAACAATAACTTTAATCTATATGAAAGAGTATACATTAGTTTAAGTAGAACAGTCTCCAATTTTGAATGCATAAGTGAAGAATTAAAACAAGAAACTATAACTGAAGCATTAAAAAAATCACAAGTAATTAATGAATATGTGAAATATAAGGGTAAACTTTTACCTTTTCACATGTTTGTTTTTGAAGTGAAGAAAAACCTGCTATCTAAAAATTTAGAAAGATGATAGGATGTTATTGAAGAAAACATTAAATGATCCACAAACAAGATTCTACATCAGCAAATGCAAATACTGTGGCAGAGTATTTATTAAGTTTGAGAATAAAACAGGTTATTGCAGGGAAGCTTGCAGGACCTGGGCGGTACGTGAGCAGAAAGCAAAGTATCAACAAAAACGTAGGAAATTAATTAATGATGGGGAGTTAATTAGTAATGAGAATAATAAGTTAGGTACTAGTTATTTATCTAAACATCGGAACAGTAATTTTAATAAAGAGTTGGTTAGTATTCGTAGAGAAGCTAAACGTATAGGTGTGACTTTATGAATAAAAATATTATATGAGTTTTAATAAAATAAAAATATTTATTTTTTTCTATTTTTCCACTTTATATTATTGAAGAGGAATAAAAAAAATTTTTTTCATAATTATATGTGGGAGGATATTATTGGATGCTAATACATTTTTTAAAAACATGAAACATGCAGAAATAGAGTGTCCTGTTTGTGAAAAACTGAAAAAAGATTGCAAAAAGGTTTACTATGATGAGTGGCATGATGAGTATGTTTGTAAAAAATGTGGATTAGTAATTAAAAAATAAATTAAGTAGAGTATTTATAAACTCCGGTTCATATTTTAATATATATTCGCCTTTAAATTATTAAATCTTATAATTTCTACATTCAAATAAAAAAAAATACATGTTTATTTAGCTTCAATAAATAATTTATCCAATATGAGATTATAAATTTTTTATTATCTCTCTATTAATCATTAGTAAAAAAATATTCAGTTTTTTTTGGGTTTCCTCCAAAATAAAGTGTTAATCATAATTGTGGTAAGAATTTTAAACACGTTTAATTAATATTCTTTCAGTTGAATTTATGGAAAAATAGTTTTATCTTCTTCAAAAAAAAGAGGCATGTATCTCAGTTTAGAATTAGTGTAAATCATGAAAAAGAAAAAAATGATTGTAATAAAAAATAGGATGGGGATAAAAATTGGGATATTTTTTTCGTTATTTTTTTTTCTTTTTGATTTACATTTTATAATAAATGTTGGTAATAGCTTATTTTTTTTATTGTAATATTAGTAACCACTCAAAAGTTGAGGGTGCAATTCCCTCCACCAACAATCCAAATATGGGTGGATAGTATCAATCTGGTAATATGTATGGCTCCAGACCATAGGATGCAGGTTCAAATACCTGTTTCACCCATTCATTAATTTTTTTTTAGGAGATGAAAAAATGACTTTTAATAACACAACATTGGCAATAGTCGGAATAATAATTATAGGAATTTTAAGTACATATATGGGGAATAATGAATTGGCAGCAGTAGCTTTAGGAGGAATTGTAGGGTGGATTTCAAGAAGTTATTCTAATTCTGGAGGGATAGTTAATGATCCAAGATGTTAGTCAAGTAAGAGATTTGCATGATAAATATTGTAAACAGGAATCTCGTATAAGTAAATTGGAAGCAAGTGATCAGTTTCAGAATAAGCAATTGGAAAAGTTAATTAAGAAGATGGATGAAAGTATTGCAATTCAAACAAGGCAGTTGGCTATTCAGGAAGAACAGGCTAATAATGAGAATCAATTATTTACTATACGTAGTGGAGTGTTCATAGCATTTATTGGTGCGTTGATAGTGTTTTTGATTGATGGGTTTCAGTTTGTAGTTGTGAATTTTTTAAAATTAATATAATGTTTAATTTTTATGATAAAATTATAGTATTTTGTTCACTATGAAAATAAAAAACCCCGTGTTTTAAATTTTAGTGTTTAATAATTACTAGTTTTTATGATAACATTATTCAATTATAACCTATTTTTTTCTATTTTTCCACTTTATATTATTGAAGAGGGATACATATTAATTAAGAGAAAAACGAGTAAAATAATGTTTTTTTTTATATTTTATTTCTTTTAAATAATAACAATTCTCAATCTTATACATTTTTATACATAATATAAAAAAACATTCATAATCTCTTCTTAATATTCTCTCTTATTTTATAATAATTTTTACAAAATTTCATAAAAAAATTCTCTAAACATTTAATGTTTCACTGAAACATTTCAGTGAAACGTTTCAAAATTATTTCATTACATTACAAAAAAAAGTTAACTGGATGTGCATGAACATGGCAAGAAAAAATAAAGTAGAATCCAGCCCACATTATAATGAAATAATCAAACGATTATCATGTGGAGAATCTGGAAGAAGTGTTTCTCGTTGGCTGGAAAACACATATAATGAAAAGATTTCTTTTGCCGCTTTAAATAGATACAAATCAAAAAATATTAAAATAGAAGATAGAGTTGAAGCTGAACTGAATAAAAGACAAGAACTTAAAAATAAAACGGAAAATGCCGTTCAAAGTCAAGCAGATAAAATTGAAGCTGCTGAAGACACTATGAGTATTGTTGCACAAACTATTGCAGATAATATGGAGGGTGTTGCTAAAGTAGCTAGTGAATTACCAACTATTTTTGGGCGTGCTAAACAAGATGCTAGGGATCCAAATTCGAAAACTGAATGGAAAGATGTTGCAAATATTTCTATTCAAGCTAATAAGATATATAATGATTACTTCAAACATGAAGAAGATAATATTGAAATTAATATTAATGAAGGGTTTGGAGAATTAGCAGATGCCATCAAAAAATCGAGGGAAATATGTAAAGCCCATTAAAAGTTTTGAGTATGGTGTATTCAGTAAGAAAGCATTAGATTTTTTGGATAATAGTGATGTATTCCTGAACATTCTGCATGGGTCAGTAAGGTCAAGTAAAACAACCAATGCTAATGTCAGATGGTTAAACTTCCAAGCAAACAGCCCCCATGATAAATTTCTCCTGACAGGTAAAACAAGAGATACTATTGAACGGAATGTTATTGAAGATCTAATCAAAATGGTTCATGGTAAATTATATTATGACTATGATAAATATGATGGTTACTTGGACATTGGAGATAAAAGAACTTATATTGTTGGATTCAATGATGAGGGAGCAACTGCTAGAATACAAGGTATGACTGTTGCAGGATGGTATGGTGATGAAGCTGCCACAGCACCAGAATCAGCCATCAAAATGGCAATGTCGAGGTGTAGTCTTTCAGGGGCACAGATATTCTTGACAATGAATCCGGACAGTCCTTATCATTATATTTACAAACAATACATCAATAATCCGGAATTACGAAAGAAAGGTATTGCTAAAGTATGGCATTTCACCCTTGAGGATAATCTGAACTTAACTCCAGGATATATTGATAATCTGAAATCATTATACAGTGCAAGCAAGCTTCAATATGACAGATATATCCTTGGAAGATGGGTTATTGCTGAAGGAGCTATTTATGATAAATTTGTTGAATCTGAAAACACTTTCAGATATAGGCCTAAACTTCATGATATTAATATTTGCTGTGACTATGGAGTTAGCACAGTCACCACGTTTGGTGTAATGGGTATCAAGAGAGATGTTGTTGAAGGAAATTCATATTACTTGTTAGATGAAACATATTATGATGCTGAAGTTGAAGGAGTTACTCAATCTGATGATGAAAGAGTGGATGATATTGTGACCTTACAAAACCAGTATAAACTTGATAGTAATAATACATTGTATTTACCTCACGATGCAGCATCACTAAAGACCGCCTGTGAAAAAGATAAAAGAATCAAGATGAAAGTTAAAACATACACTCCTGATGTTAATGCAGATATTGCAACAATACAAAGCCTCATAGCTACCCGTAGATTCAAGATACATGTGAACTGTAAGAACAGTATTGAACAAGCTCAAACTTACTGTTGGGATAAACAATCCCAACAACGTGGAGAAGATAAACCATTAAAACAAGATGATCACTGCCCAGATATGTGGCGTGGTGGAATCTGTGGACCAATGAAAACAGCTAAAAAACAAATTTATCATGCACCACGGAGAATTAAATTATGAATTGGAAAAACAATAGAATAGTTAAAGGAATAAAGAATCTTCCAGCTATTCGTGAACCTAAAAGGTCTGAAGCAGACAAATTAAGATTAAGTCACCTTTGGGCACTACAACCAAGAGTAAAAGATATTGGCTTAAATATTGGAACATACTTTGAAGCAGGGGATATGCCATGGGTAAGAGTTTGCAGAAGAGTCATAAAGAATAGAGTTATCTCCCTGGGTTATCAAGTTACTAATCCTGACGAATCATTCAATCATCCATCAACTGTCAACTACTTAAATAATTTACTGAAAAATCCTATGGGAATATATGCAGGGGAATTCTTTGAAACATATATTACACGTATGTTAGATAGCTTCCTAGTTACTGGAGATGGTTTTGCACGTGTGCATTATAATGAAGTATTTGAGGGTATACCTGAAGGATTAGAATTCATTCCTTTTGAATGGATGATGTATGATTATACAACTGACCAATGGGGTTTGAAATATAATAATGTTCGTTTTGAAAATGATGAGATAATTCATTTCCATGAACCGGGAATACGAGGGGAAAAATGGGGAACTAGTCTCATTGATTCACTAGCTAGATATCTTGCTTTACAATTGTATGGTTTGAAATATAATACCAGCGTTTTTGAAAATAATGGTATTAATCCTAGAGCTGTGATGAATTATGATCTTAATATTGAATATGATGATTTATTGCGTGAGATTGAAAGATTAGAAAAGGATCGTAAGGAAAATCCTGACGGTGTTCTGATTGTTCAAGGTGCTGAGTATATACAAACACAGACTAGTAATAAGGATATGCAATACATTGACTTGGAACACTTAGTGAGGGATATTACATTATCCATGTATGGAGTTACTCCTGCAGAAGCAGGAATTATCGAGTCAGGTAATCTTGGAGGAGGTACTGGTCAATCACAAAAAGAAACAGTGAAAGCAAACTTGAGTGGTTGGTTGAAATTATTTGAAGGTGCACACAACAAAGTCTTTGGCCGTTCAGGGTTTGAAGAACTATTTGGATTCACAGAGATGGACTTGGAAGACAAAGAAAAACGAGCATCTATTGAAGATAAACAACTTAGAAATGGATCCACATTTGTTAATGAAATTCGTGCAGGTTATGGTCTTGACCCTGTTGATTGGGGAGATAGACCATTATCTTATGCAGGTAATAATGGTTTAAATGAACTTAACTCTGAACCAGATGCTCAAAAACAATTACAAACTTATCGCAAAGCATTAACTATTGAAAGATTAAAGGCTGATTACCAATGACAACTGCGGCAAGTGAACATAGAATATGCACAAACAAACTTCTCATGGATATCATAGAGTTTGATAAAGCATTATTCGATACTTCTAATTTATCTGTTGACGAAATAAAATACTTCAACAGCATCATAGATGGATTTAATAATCAAACTCAATTCTATATTGATTGGTTAGATTCAGATGAAGCACGAAGAATCTTCTATGAAAACGAACAATACAACGACCATACATTTGCTAAAATAGATGAACAGATTAAAGAAATAGTTCATGATACCAGTTTAAAAGCAGATGAAATCATATCACGTATCTATGATTCAGGATTACAGATCGGTGCTGATGAGATAAAAAGAACCCGATACTATAACGATGCAACAAAATATGGTCTACATTTTCTACAATCATATAACTTTGAATTAATCAGCAATGTTAATGATGATTTGAAAAACCATATACGGGAAGAAATATTCGCAGGTATTGCTGCTGGTGAAGGAATGCCGGAAGTAGCTAAGCGAATATTAGATGCTACTAATCATTCATTAACGGGTAAAACATTATCTGCTCGTCAAAGAGCTATGATGATTGCTCGTACTGAATCAGCACGTGCAATGACACAAGGTCGTTTGCAGTCTTATGCTAATTATGGTGTACATGAGGTTAAGATTTTAACTGCGGGTGATGATAATGTATGTGCTATTTGTCGAGAAGCAGAAACAAAGATTTATCTTATAGAGAATGCAGGTGATTTGGTACCTTTCCATCCATTATGCAGATGCTCCGTGATGGCATATATAAGACATGGAATTTTACCAGGTTATCCTGATAGTGATGCTGATCCGATATTATGTTTGAATAATGCAACTCAAAATAATGTTAAATTCAATTCAACTAAAGTAAGTTCATCTGATTCAGGTAATGTTATTGATGCAGGGGCCGAATTTAAGATAATATCTGAAAAGAGTCATATACTCATTGGTAAGAAAGGTTCTGAAAGAACCTATTATGTTGAATGCACTGAAAATAGTAATATTGATTTTCCTACAGAAACTTATTTGAAAGATGAATTATGTTATGAGTATAAGATATTCGCAGATGAAAATAAGAAAAAACTTCTTGTTACTTTTTATAGATCACGCACTGGAACAAATGTATCTTTTATTCGGACATTAGAAGTTTATGAGAGGTTACCTAAAAAATTAAAAGTAAACTGTGAAAAAATAGTTTTAAGTAATCAAAGTTCTAGAAATAGTATGGGTTATGTTCATCCAGATAAACCAAAAATAATTAATATCTTAAAACCTAATGATGAGAATACAATCTGGGGAACTTTAACTCATGAAATGGCGCATTGTTTTGATTTTACTAATAAATATGTGTCTAACTCTGATTTGTATGTTCGGAATCTTAATGAAGATTTAAGGAAAAAATTACCCAATGGTGATTTTTCAAAACTAACTGCAGATTATTTTATCACTGAACCGGCTTTTGATGATTATATTGGCCAAGGGGAACATGAAAATGCTCCTTATGCTGAAGATTTTGCGGATAGTGTTGAAATGTTTTTAATCAATCATTCTGTGTTTAAGAAGAGGTATCCTAATAAAGCAAATTATTTAAATAAGTTATTATCATAACATATATTAATTCATAATAAATGGTGATTTTATGGCATTCATTAGATTGGGTGGTGAAAAAGTTGAAGGATTTTATTTTCATAATAACTGGAAAGTTCAAGTTGATTATGGTATGAATATGACAGAAATACCATTTTCAGATTATAATGAAATTGATGAATCATCATTACCTTCTAAAGATGTACTTTATTGTAGAGGAGGTAGATCTAGTGATTATTTTAGAATATTGAAATTATTCAAAGACGGAAAATTAATAAGTGAAGTTATAGAAAAGAATCCTAATTATGTTCCAAGAGATACTCAATTGAAAATGTTGGAAGATCATGTGATTATTGGGGAAGATGTGGAAAGAGTATTTAATTTTCCTAATGGTTATTCCGCTAAAATTGAGTATTGGATTTCACCAACAGAACGTGATTATAAACATGGATTTTACACAGCTAAATATAGAAAATTAATTTTATCGGATGATAAAGATAATATTATTTCTGATATTTTTGAAGATAATCCTAATTACCGTAGTTTTGATAAGATTTGTTGGGATTATTCTGATACTTCAGGTAGATTCTAATACCATTATTTTTTTGAACATTTCACCACATAAACTATCATATTAATTCATAACCATAAATTGGAGGATTCACCATGTCTGATAATGAAACATTAAACCGAGACAAATTATTACTTGAATTAATGACTCATGTATATGAAGAAGATGAACGTAGAAATGAGCTAGTTGATTCAAAAAATAGCCAAATGATTATTTTATCTGGAGCAATGTTAACCCTTCAATCTACATTAATAACTAAATTATTGATTGATGATGTTTTATTAAATACTGATTTGGCTGTGGCATTATGTTGTAAATTGATTTTATCTGAGTTAATGTTAGTATCTATTATAGGTTATTTCATTTCAATGTATCTATTTATTGATGCATATACTTTCAAAGATGATTATCAAATGATTCCCCATCATGAATCAGTAATTGAAGCTAGAAAGGACAATGATTCTGAAGCAATTATTGTTTCAGAAACGTTGGATGAATATAATAAAGCTATTAAAAAGAATGATGAATTAATAGAGAACAAAATTAATAAAGGGCGTCAAGGGTTTTGTCTTTTGAAAATATCTGGATTTTTAACTTTAATATTTTTAATTTTATTTATAATTATTTTATTTTGTTAAATTATAGATAATTAATGAGATGTAATTATCTCATTATTTATCATCTGATCTTTTTGGGACTGGCTTTGATCTTATTCCCTTTTGAGTTCTACGAGAAAGATCTTTTGTAAACTCGTTGGTTGATTGTTTATCAGTTCCTTTTTTGTCTTTTTGTGACAAAGTGTATCACCTCCATTTTATATTTTGTTATTTAATTTTTTTATTTTCTAATCTATATAAACCATCTTTCAATTTTTTTTATCGTATGGTGGAAATTATCTTGGCAGGGTTCGATTCCCTGATCCACCACAAAAAAATAAAATAATCTATAAACTGAACTTTTTATAAATAGGAAAAAAAGGTTTTAAGACTGGTGTCTAAAACATATTTTCCCATCTCTTAAATAGTTAAAACAATATTTTAAGTACCTTATTTCCCAGAGTAAACTGGGTTAACAAATCCTCTATACACCAGTTAACTTCTATCAGCTAATAATTTTCCCCTTTTTTTGAAACACATAGTTTGGGAAAAAAACACCATAAAAATAATTTTGAGGTTTTAAAAGAAAAAAAAGAATATCCAATTTTTGTGCATACAAACGAATTTTTTTTATATTCTTATGTAAATTAATTTATAAAAAAACTATCAATATTTTCTTTAATATAATCTCAAAATTATTTAATTCACCTCTTTTTTTTATTATCATCATGTGGGATTGCTACTTATTAAAAAAAATATTATATAAGGGTTTAAATCCCTAATCCCACTTCTCTAAAAAAAATAATAATATTGTGGTTGAAATAATTATGACAGTTAAAACTGAAGACAAGCTGCTATTCAAATGGTATGCTCCATCAACACATAAATCATATAATTTAAATGATGATGGAACGTTAACCATAGAAGGAGTGGCATCTACAACAAATCGAGATTTAGAAGGAGATGTTATTCTTCAATCTGCAATTGATTCAATGAAGATTCAACTAACTACAACTAGAAAAAATCTTCATGGGGATCACGAGTATACTCTCTTCAAAGGAATCCTTGGAGCTATTACTAAAGTTGTAGATTCAGATAATAATATCTTGAAAATCCGAGCCACAATCTTATCTAAATTTGCTCCTCTTATTAAGGAGATGTTAGACATTGGTGTGCAGCTTGGATTAAGTATAGGTGGTAGAATAAAAGACTATGACCAAACCAATGATGGGTGGGAGATAAAGGATATTGACCTTTTTGAGATTAGTCTTACAGGCATGCCAGCTAACTATGACACATTCGGAACAGTCACCACAGCTAAAAATGTGGATGTTGTTGAAACTAAATGTTTAGCTGGAGCATGTCATATTTTACGAAAAAACATGGAGGCAAACAAAATGCCAGGAGACGGTAATTCTCAGAACAATGAAAAATATGTTACTGAAGAACAAGTTAAAAGTATCTGCAAAGATTTCATGGATGAATATCTTGCAGAAAACAAAGAAGAAATTCAAAGTACTGTGATTGAAGCAGTTAAATCAGATATTGAAAGAATTATTGATGAAAAGATTAGCGAGTTAACTGAACCTCAACCTCCAGCAAACAATAACAATAATGGAGACAATGTAGGGGAAAAAGCTCTTGTTGAAGAGTTAAAATCCTTAAAATCAGAACTTTTAGATGAAATCAATAAAAACAAATTCACTGATGAAGATTTCCAAAAAGGATTAGCAGATTATATTAACAAAAATCGTAATCCGAACCCAACTCCCGCACCGCAAAACCACAGCGATGATGAAGGTGAAGTGAATACAACTAAAACTTTCACTACTGAAGAAATCTTCAAAAACATTGGAGCTAATCAAAAATCCTCTGGATTATTATCCAGATTAGGAACAAACAAGGAGGAATAAACATATGTCTGAAGAAATGACATTAAAAGATTTACAATCCAATTTCATGGATTTGAACAGTGGTATGCAAGAATTACAAAAAGCAATGCAAACAACAATGAATGCAAATGCAGTAATGCCTGTTGAATGGGATCCTGAACTCAAGAAAAGAGTATCATTACAAACCCCATATCTGGAATTCCTAAAAAGCCAAGGTTGTGTAAAATCAACAGCAAAAGTAAAAGTAGGGTACAAATTAAAAGAAAACAAAACCAGAACTAACTTCATGTTAGAAGATGATGAAATTCAATCTTACACCCCATCTGACTTTGATAAAAGAGTAGCTTTCATGAAGATATTGCACTACAATATTAACATGGGAGATATTGCAGAAAAAGCAGCTGAATTTGATTTATTCAAAGATGACCTTGAAGATGGTTTAATTGATATGGCAAACACATTAGATTACACTTTACTTGAAGGAGCTGGTGAAGAAGAAACTAAAGATTTCAAAGGTTTATTCAAAACTATCCACACTAACACATTTGACTTAGGAGGGGACTTATTAACTAAAGATGATATTGTTTCTATTGTTGAAGCTATCATTCAAGAAAATGGTTACCCAACTGGATTAGTCGCTACTCCAGAAGTAGCAAATCAAATAAATGATTTGTACTTCCCAGGAACTGTTAAACCATTAGAATATGAATTAACTGCAGGATACAAAGTAACTGGTATTTACACTGCAGCAGGAAACATCATTCCAATCATTGTTGATAGGCATGTTGACACTAGTAAAGGTGAAAAATTAGCGGTTGTTGATACATCAAGTATTAAAGTACGTGAATTCCAACCTCCTACTGTTGTACCATTTGCTAAAACTAAATTAGCTACAAGTCAATCAATTATTCAAGTTATTACTCAATATAATGATGCTGAATATAAAAATGGTATGATTACTGGTATTGGTCGTGATGAAGACAGAAAAACTAAAACAAAATTAGGTAACATTAACTTTAACATCATGGGCACTGATGGCAAACCGGTTAAAGGAGCTAAAGTCAGTTTTACTGATGAAAAGAACAATGTTTTCAAATCAGGAACTAGTAACAATCGTGGATTAGCTGAAATGATTCAGGTACCATATGGAACATACAATGTAGATTATGATACAATCCCATCTGGTTACACTAAAATTGCTATTGCAGATTATGATGTATCTGCAGCTGAATCTAGAGTTAGCTTAATACTCACTAAAAACTAAAACATACTCTAAAAAGGAGGCTCGTAATTATGGCTATTGAATTACCTCCTTTCTCTAAAATTTACAAACAAAGAGAAGGAGTAGACAAATTTTTCTATGATAAATTAGTTGAAGTGGTTGAAGTAGTTAATGCATTAACTGAAGCTAAAACCAGTAAGGTTAACCTCTCAGTAAAAGATGATAATGCTGAGGGGGTTGCTGGGGCTCAAGTAACTTTAACCAGTGGTGGAAATACTTACACTTCGGGGGATACGGGTAATGCTGGAGGAGCATCAATTAATAAGGTTCCTTATGGGGTATATTCAGTAACTGTCACTGTACCTGAAGGATACACTGCATTAGCATCCTATGATAATGTTACTGTTAACTCCGAAAATACTAGTGTAAATTTAACTGTTAATAAGAATACAACTATCTGAGAGGAAACTCCAGAACAATGATAAAGTATTCACATAAATAATATTTTTTTTTAAAATAAATGCTTTGGGAGTTTTTAGAATTATGCAAAACATGAATATTGATACTGAATGTGTAAAATCGTTTTTAACTTCCAAAAACATTTCTCCAGAATCTTATGATGATGAAACAATAACTAAAATGCTTGAAATTCAATTGAGAAAAATTGAATCCGAAACTGGAATAAATATATTTCCAGTAGCACATGTTGATACTGAATTCAATTTCAACTGGGATAGTCAAGATTACAACATCAAACATTATCCAGTTCAAACAATATTCCAAGTCAAAGTAGATTATACAAGAATATGCCCGAAGGATTATATTCTTGATAAGGAAAATGGTAGGTTAAGATTCTTGAAGAAATTAGATGAAGGAGAAGCATTAATTGTACAATACACAAGTAAAGAATCAGATAGTTTCATTAATTCAAAGATATTGCCATTGGCTTATGATATGCTTCTATATGAGTTAGACTCATCTCCAACCAAAAATGCATCCAGTGTGAAAGAAAAAGATGTATCTCTTAACTTTGATACAAATAACTCTTTAATTGCATTAATAAATCAGCGCATGAACACCTTGAAAAATAGTAGGCGAAAACCACTTACAAGGATGTTATAATTATGATTCCTTTTTTCAATAATGCTACTATAAAATTATATTCTTATAATGAATGTGATGAAGATTTTTTTGGAGAAAAACATGAATATCAATGTAAAGGCGAATATCCTGCAGATGTCCAACCATTATCTCCAGAATCATCTCAAAGAGTTTTTGGTAAAATTTTACAAGATACATATAATGTTTACTTGAATATTAATGTTCCAGTTAAAGATACAGACTTAATAAGGATTCCTGATGAAGGTACTTTTGAAATAGTAGGATCTGTGGAAACATGGAATCATGGATTGATAAATCATAAAAAACTCACAATCAAAAAACTTAGAAAAGAGGAGATTAATTATGAGCATGTCGATTAATATCCAATTTAGTAAACATTTTGAACAGGTGGTTGGTGCAGACATTACTAAAATAGCCGATAAAGCATTGCAAAGAACTATTGCCGAAGCAGATAGCATATGTCAACAAGAAGCACCTGTAAAAACAGGAAACCTTAGAAGGAGTATTGGAACTTCCCATCCAAGTATTTGTAGGGTTTGTTTAACATCTAATGCTAAATATTGGAGAGTTATACAATATGGTTCAAAGGCACATACTATAACTGGAAATCCATTATTAGCTTGGAAAGGAAAAGAGGATGGTAAAATGCATTTTGCAAGAAAAGTTAATCATCCAGGTACTGAAGCTAATCCTTTTGTCACACGTACTGCAAAGAGGATTGTTGGAGAAAATATTATTCAACTAAATATTCAGGACATGCTTATTGCTGAAGGTATAATGGGGTGAAATATTAATGTATCCTATTGTAAATGCATTTTGGGAACTTCTTAAAGGTAACATTACTTATGAAGATAAAACAATTCCTATTGTGAAAAGATTAAAATCAAAAGATAAAACCCCTTGCATTACTCTTGACATTGCTTCAGACATGCAGATAAATAGAGATTATCGGACAGATAAAACTCAAAGAATTGTACTTGAACATAGTGCTGAAATATGGGTTAATATATGGTGTGACACAGAAGAAGAAAGACATACTATATTAAGTCAAATAAGATTACTGTTTTTCAAAGCATTAGGAAATCATTACACTACATGCAGCCATTACAATGATGGAACATGCAACTTTTTAGATAGGGAATGTGAAGCATTAACTGTCATGAATGGTAGATCCGCAAAGAGCCAATGCCCACATCCAAAAAGAAATGATTACACTAGTTGGTTCAAAAAACATCATATCATCAAAAGATCATTCAGATTATCAGGTATTTCTGAAATGGATGAACTGGATGTTGCAGAACCAGTTTTGAGAACATTAATCAAATTTGATTTGAATTATATTATGTCACATGACCTTGGAGGAATTGTGGCAACTGATTTAACAATTGAAGATGATTTAAGATGACAAAGAAAAAACAAGAACCATTAGATGAAGTTAAAGAAATTAAAACTCCTGCAACTCAGAAAAGAATACTATATGAATTAGTAGCTGAATCTCCATTACGTGAATATGTCATTGTTGGAGCATTAGCTAAAGCAGGTTTATTGTCTCAATTTGAGCAAGAGAAAAAAGAATATGGTTATCAAGATGTGAAACCATCTATTACTGAAAAAGAATTTGATAAAATATTATCAGATTTCTTAGGAAACTCAAAAAATAAAAAGATATGAATAAAAAAAACAATGGTGATTATGAATGACAATTGAACAAACACCTAATATTACATCTATTGAAACAGACCATGATCCAATGGTGAATGGTGAAGGTGCAGTTATCCCTTTGATTATTGGGCAAACTGGAAACACAGTGGAAGCAGATAATATTCAAATCAAAAAGTATAGGAATATAGAACAAGTTGGCTCTAGTATTGAAAATGGAGGAATTGGAAATGCAGAGACTAACATGACTTACCAATTTTGTAAAAAATTTTTAAAAGAAACTAAAAAAGTCTACAGTGATGATATTGGTTTACCTTTTATTTATGTTATCGATATGGGGAGTATAGATTTCACCAATGGGGATGCGTGGGCAGAAGCATTCAATGTAGCAATGACTCAACAAGATGTTGGTGAAATTAATATTGTGGGCTTTAAAAAAGAAGATAAAACTAAATCAATAACTGATGATGAAATAGCTACCATTGTTGGAATAATGTCTTCTTTGAATGAGATTATGGTCAATGATTCAAAAAAAGGAAGACCAAAAAATGCATTATTTACTGTTGAATATTCAACAGATGAGGATATGATGAAAATCACTGATGATTCTAAGACAACTTTTATTCAAAAAAGTAGAATCTGGCCATGTGTATCTGACTTTTATCCTGAAATGTGTGCAAGATTCTGTTTAACCCCATACGATGGGGAACCGGGTTTTTATGATTTCAGAAGCGTATCTGCTGAAGATGTTATAATTAGAACTGATAATCAAGAGGAATTGCTTCAAAATGCAGGTATCAATTTCATCAGAGTGGAGATGGAGGGAAATATTGAACATGCGAAATTATGTCTTGGAGTATCTTCTGCAATGGCACATGCTGAAAGACCTGCTGATGCGTTACCTCATTTCAGAAGAAATACTGATCATCTTTTAAGAAGAATTCATTTTGCAGGTTATCCTCAATTGAAACGTAACGAGTTAAAAGTTAATTTCAAAATGTTACAATCAGATGTTGATGATATTGTTGATGAGGAAATTAGAAAAGGGGCAATGCAAAAAGGAACCAAGGCAATAGTTTCAGAATCACCTTCAAGTGTGCCTAAATTACATATTAAAACTATATCAAAACCTGTTAATTCAACATTGTACATTGTCTCTGAGATGTATATATCCCCACCAGATATTCTTGCAGGGGAAGTCACTAACTAAAAAAAAATGGAGGATTATATTATGACTGATCAAACTGTTGAATTTATTGAAAAAACCTATGACATGGCAATATTAAAATTTAATGAAAAATTAATCCCAGGTAAAGGAATTAAATTTTCAGGTAAATGGAAAAGAGAAAGGATTAAAGTTGATAATGCAAAGCATGGTGTGGGATGGAAAACTTCTGATGAAGAATATAGTGGGGAGTTATCTGATATTCCATATAAATATTGGGATGATGTGCAAGAGATTATCGAGGAATTGGATTCAAATCCATTAGCATTAAACATTGCTTGTTATAATATTATCGATGATGGGGAATATGAAGAAAGAGGAGTATTGAGATACGCCACAATTACAGATTTTGATAGTACTGCTGTTGATGGTACTTTTGGTATTAAATTTGAAGCATTATTATTTAAACATTAATAACAAATGCTTTTTATTATTTTTATTTTTTTTTTACAAGATTTTTAAAATCGACAAAGGAGTTAATCGTATATGTCAAAAGAAGTTGTTACTGGTGATGAAAAAGAATTTATGGATGAATTTTTATTGGAAAGTCAATATCTTACAGAGTGTAAGCAATTACCTTTGGATGTCTTGGATGAAGATGAATTTGCTGTTGTTGAAAAATGTTTAAATCAAGAAGATTTAACAGATGAGGAATTAACTTTTTTGAAAAAGGTTCTTTATAGATATAGGGAAGCTATGAAAAAGTTGGATGTAGCTAACAGTGAAGAGAATGTGGAAACGGTCCGCAAGCATATTAAATCTGAAAAAGAATTATTGGCTTTAATTGATGAATTGGAAGAGAATTACAAACTTCAAATGGTATATTGTTTGAGGAATGGTGAAGAAGTAATACTTGACCTCATAGTCAAACCCTTGACTGATAGTCAAGCAATCAGTGAGATGCAGACTCATGCAAATCTATTTAAAGAATTGAACACTAATGAACGTGTTGTTTGGAGTAAAGTAATGCAAGGTCAAACGGTATATACTGAAGAAGAAAAGAAACTTGCAGAACACATTGCTGATAAATATGAAGAACAGGAATATGATATGGAACATAAAACACAGGGAATGAGAGAATTCCTTGCAAGACAGGTTGAATTTGAAAACACTAGTTTCAAAACATATAATCAAAAATTAAAATTTTGGAATAAGATAGAAGTCACAACTGTAATAGATCTGTATCAGAAAGTCAGAAAAATGCTTCATATTGATGAGCAGAAAACAGAGGAATTATTTCTCAATGAGTGATAGTTTCATGGGGGAAGTTTATTTTAGAGTATCACAACATCTAGGAATTGTAATAAGTGAAGTAATCAGAAAAAAATTCACTCCCGACATGATGTTATTAATACATAAATACAGCAATATAGTTCGTAATGAATATAAAGAATATCAAAAAATACAGGAAGAACTCAATAAAAACAAATTTAAATAAATAGATGATAATATGGCTACTTTAGAAGACATAATGCTTAATATTGGTGCAACAGATAGTGCAAGTAATGTATTTAAAAATGTTGGATCTAATGCACAAAGCATGGCATCTACAATTACTAATGCACTTAACAGTGCAAACACAGGATTTCAAAATTTAAGCAATGTTAGTGACAATCTTATAGCCAGTTTATCTAATGGGAAATCCGCAGCGGATTTATTATTTGCTACAACAAACAAAGCTGAAACAAACAGTGTACTTGTCAACATGATGAGTGATAATGCAGCTGCAGCAGAAAAATTAAACAAACATATTGATGAGGTTACGAACACTAGTCTTGTAAGTATGCAGAATTTGATTCCTGCAATGAATGCATTTAAAACAGCTACTGGTGCAACAGATGCTCAGATATATGATGCAACAGATGGAATAGCTGCATTTGGTGCAAAAGTATTGGCACAGACAGGTTCAGTTGAGTTATCAGAGCAAGCAATGATGGACCTCTCTAAAGGTATTAAAGGAGCATGTGCATCATTAGACCAGTATGGTATTACAACAGATGCACTGAAAAGAACTGGCTTATGGAATGGAGAGGAGAGTGATATCAAAGGTTATATTGCAGCAGTACAACAATTAACTGGAGATACATCTGCATTAATGGAAACCAATGAAGGTTTAGATGCAAGATTAGGAAAAGCTTTTAGCAGTGCTGGTAAAAAAATAGGTAATGAATTTTTACCTCAAATTAAAAGTGTTAAACAAGCATTCTTGGACTTAAATTCATCTACAGGGGGAGATTTTGCTGCAAGTATTATTGTTGCTGCTCAGGGGATAGATATATTTAGTCAAGGAATGGGTTTTGCAGCTCAAACTGCTCAAGGTATAAAAGGTATTAGAGATGCTTTTAGTGCAGTTAGTGATGGTGTGAGTATTGCTACTGATTGGTTAAATAAATTTCGTGCTGCTGAAGAGGCAGCATCTGCAGTAGATATTGCTGATAATCTGTCTGGGTTGACTCCTGGAGCAATTCAAGAGGCTGCTGCATTTGGTGGGGGAAATGTTAGTTTTAAAAATTCGCCTGTAGATATTAATGATGCTGAAATGTTACAGGATATGATAGATTATCAAGTTGCTTCCTCTGAAGGGAGTTTGTCTAAGATGGCTGTGTTGGAAGAGAAATATGGGCACATGAATCTTTCTGCGAATGCATTAAAATCTGAATCAGAAATAGTTGCAGAAGTTATGGGTGATATTCCTGATACAAAAGGAATGTCTAAAATTTCAAAGGCTACTGAAGATGTGGTTGAAGATGCTAGCAAAATGGGAAATGTGGGTTCTAAAGCAGCAAGTGCAGGGGCAGGAATGCAAGCTAGTTCTGGAGGGTTATCTGCAATAAGTGCAGGTGCATCATCAATGTTAGTGCCTTTACTAACAATCGCTGTAGTAATAGCTGTGATGATTCCTGTTGTAACTGCATTAGCTGCCGAAGCATTACTGTGTATGAAAGGAATACAAATGTTAGTGGATGCACTGGACTTTGGAGGCATTGATATTGATGATGACTTGGAAGGCATTAAAAAGATTGGTGAAGTTATATTGAACATAGGCATTGTAATGACAGAAATGACATTCACTGCAACAATGACTGGAATATATGGTTTTGTTCAAGGATTATTCATGATAACTAATCCAATTCAATTAGCAGTAAATCAAATAAAAACTGTAGTTCCAATTATTAATCAATTAGCAACAGTTGGAGATATTAATGATAGTATTCCCGGTAAACTTCAAAAGTTAGGAGCTAGTTTACAATCTATTTCGGCTGCAACAAATGCTATGACTTCAACTAGTGTCACTGTGGGATGGGGTAATTTTGTCGCATGGATTTTTAATTTTAGCAACACCACAGATGCAATTGGCCAAGCTAAAGATGAATTGATAAAAGCTGCAGATTCAATAAATCAATTGAAAGGATTGCCTGACATTGATGGTGGAGTTGCTTCCAGATTGAAAAGTGTTGGGGACTCTTTAAAAGGAGTTTCTGATAGTATTGGAGCATTACGTAGTATTCGTGATGGTCAAAACTGGGATGGTTTTGTCACTGGTTTATTTGGAGGGGTTGATATTCAAACTGCATTAACTCAAGTAAAATCTGATATTGTCAAAGCTGCTGATGCTCTTAAAAACTTTAGTAATCTCCCGGATATCCCCCAAGATGTGGGTAGTAAATTAAGAAATATTGGCGACTCTTTGAAAGGAGTTTCTGATAGTATCAATTCATTGCGTTCATTAAGGGATGATATGAATTGGGATAATGCAATAGGGGGGTTATTTAGGGGTGCAGATATCACTTCTACTTTGAATAATGTTAAAAGCACATTAACAAATGCTGCTAGGACATTAGCAACATTCAACAGCATTCCTAATGTTCCCCCAGGTATTGCAACAAAAGTAACAAGAGTAGCTGATGCTACAAAAGTAGTTGGTAATGCAGTACGTGCAATGCAAGGAGCCAATATTCCTAATGTTGTTACACTATCAATGTTACCTGCAAAGATTACTTCTGCTAAAAATGTATTGCAAAAAACAGCTACTGAATTAATAGGATTGCAAAGTGTTCCTACAGTACCTGATGGATTATACACTAAAGTTGCTAGAATAGGTACTTCCTCTAGAAATGTAGGTAATTCTGTTAATATTATCAAGGGTATTCCACAGGTAAATCAAAGTGCAGGAGGTAAAGTTCAACGTGCAGTATCAGTAATTAAAAAAGCAGCTAAGGAATTAAATAAATTAAAAGGCACTAATGTTAATGATGTGGGAGGAATATTATCTAGTGTCCGTAAGGCTTTAAATCAATTACGTGGAACATTATCTAGTATGGGTGGAAGCTTCAAAGGAGCAGCACATGGAATAGGTGCAGGTATAAAAGCAGGTGTTGTATCAGGTATGAGTGGATTATCCGGGGGAGTTCATGCTCAAGCATCAGCTGCAATGGGAGTGTTCCAAAGTACTATGGTAGGAGGTGCAAGAAATGCAGGTAATGGTGCTAGAGCTGCTTTTCAAGGTAGTTTCAAATTAGCAAATATTGCTCAAGCTGAAATGGGGTATGCTGTTCAAGCAGTTAAAAATGGTAGTGGTGCTTTAGCAGATGCATGTAGAATAGCCGCAGAAAAAGCCGTGGCTGCTGCTAAAGAGGGGGCAGATTCACATTCCCCTGGTGCTATTGCTAGAATGTGGGGTCAAGAAATAGGAGAATACTCTGTTCAAAAAGTATTGTCTGGAGCATCATTACTTGTACGGACTGTAAGGGACACTTCAAGAAGAGTAGTTGGTGCATGGGGTTCACCAAATCTAGGTATTGGAACCAATTTTGAAAGATTAAATAATATCCCTAATCCTAATGCTTTGCAAGGTATGGGATTACTAAGTAAAATAATGCCACAAATGCAAAACACTAATAAAACTATTATATTTAATATTGGTAATGGTGCATTTCAGTTAGATGCACGTAATTTAACTCAAACTGAATGTCAAAAAATAGTGACTCTTGGATTAGAAGGAATAAGACAAGTTCAAGATGTTAACATTAGAGGGGTTAGATAATTATGGTTGATATGAATAAACATATTATTCCTAATAGTGAGCATAATCTTGAAATAGATGGATTTGCTTTTTACATTGATGATTGGGATCTTAATGTGGCTACACCTATGAGGGAATTGAACGAAACTCAAATAGCTTTAGGGGTGCCTTTTGTGTCAAGAGGTAAATTTATTCCTCGTGAAGGAACTTTTTATACTACAATTTTTATTGAGCCTCATCATCCTGACATTTATTATAAAACTTTCACTAGATTGAACAATAAACTATGTGAGGTTTATTGTCCATTATTGGGGGGTATTTTCACAGCGAGTGTTCAAATTAAATGGCAGAAAGATACTCCCACCACTTTGAAATTACAAATATCTGTCAAAGAAGTTATTACTAATGGAAAATCAAATATTCCTGGTGAAGAATCATTGGAAAACTTGGATACGGTTATTGTGAAAAATGGAGGTTAATAAGATGGTTTCTGCATATGCTATTCCAAGATATCTCCTTGAAATTTACAAGACGGATGAAGAAAACTTTGAGCCTTATGTTCCCAATACAAGTAACAATGAAGAAGAATCTGTTAAAGATAAAGTTAAAGAAGAAGGTAACAAAGAAACAGATGAAGAAACATATGATGTTGAAGAAAACAAAGATGGTTTCACACTTCATCAAGGAGAAATCCAAGAAATTTATTATTACAGAAATTTACATTCTATAGGGTGGGATCATGATTATGAAGATATGTCTAATAGTGGGTCATGTGAAATACCTTACTTCGAAACAGATTTGTCTCAATGTTATCTTGGAGTTAGATTGTTACTTAGAGTAGATTGGGAGGAATATAATGAAAAAAGAGTATTAAAAGAATTACCTCCGGCAATCCTCGGATTCATTACTGAAGAAAGATTCAATAATGGTTTAACTAGCCTTAGTTTATCAGGTATGGATAAAACACTTGAAGAAGAATACCAATTTGAATTTACTCAAATGAAACGTTCTGAAATCATTACTGAAATGATTAAAACTGCTAATTTAAAACCTGATGTTGATGTTACAGGATTACAAGATGATGTGATAGATTATAGTAATGTCAATAGTGGGGATGGGGATTCTGGAGGGGTTGGTGGAAACTATGCTTCAATCAATGACTTTGTGAAAAAAGCTATTAAAGGAAAGAAAGGAGATAGAGCTAAAGCAGAAGCAATTCATAATGCTTTGAAAGCGATTATTAGATATAGTTCTTATTCATGCAGTAATTATCCTCGTGATCCTGAAGCTTGTTTGAAAAATGCAAGTCATTTGAACTGTGCTGATACTAGTTGTTTGACTTGTACTTGTTTTAAAGCAGCTAAACTAACTGCAAGAGTTGTTCATGGACCTAATCATTTTTGGACAGAAGTGCAAATTGCTGGTCAGTGGATAGCTTCAGATTTAACTGGTTGTGAAGGTTGTGAATCAAGAAGAAGTTTGGGTCAAGTTTGGAATAATTATAATAAAGATCGTGTCTGTGGAGATTTTCCTAGTTGTTAAAATGGTGATTATATATGTCAGAGGTTGTAGTAGGTTGTGATAGAAATGATGGTAATGATGCAAAGGTGCAGAATGCAGTATGTGATGCTTTGCAAAAAGCAGGACATAATGTAGAAAAATTAGCTATTGCTCCTAATCCATTTGCGGCTTATTCTTACAGTTCAAGAGCGACCGGCAAAATAGGAGTGTTCATTATAGCTGCAGGCACATATTCAATCGCAGACTATTACTACGGTGCAGCTAAAAATGGTAATAGTTTTAAGTTTGCTGTGTTTGCTATTCGGGGGGACATTTCAAGTCAAATAGCTGGGCGTGAACCGGGCTTCAGTAGTAGACCTATTGGTGCTGATGCAGATTGCCCAGCAAGGCTATGTGCTAATATTCGTGGTTTAACATTCAAACAAATGAATCAAAAATTAAAAGACAAAGTAAAAATCGTCGGGGGTTCTTCAGCTCAAGAAATAGCAAAAAATGTTGTTAATGCTATTGGTGGAGGTTCTACAGAAGATGGTGGAGATTCATCAGCTTCAACAATTAAAGATGCTATAAAAGAAGTAGCTAGTTTTTGGGATGGTGAGATTGAAATCACAGTAGATCAAGATACTGTTCGTGTACGTAAAATTCCTGAACCTGAAAGAGATCATTTGGAGAATAATATTATTGAAGGAGTAAATGTTCACTTGAATAGTATTAGTGTTCAGGATTATCATCCAGATACAATAAATATCTTGAAAGTTCATTGGCCCGGGGGAGAGGATATTGTATTATCTGACAAAGCATTAATCAGCAGGTTTGGTGAAAAGCCAAAAGAAACTGATGCAGTTAAAAGGATTGTTAAAGAAGATAATGTGGATTCATCATCAACAACTACTCCTTCTACTGATGCAGAAACAGCAACTGATGATACAACATCTCCTGAAGATAGTGGAGAAACAACATCTCCATCAACATCATACGAAGAAGTACCCTGTGAAACATATGATGAAGCATTAAGCTTCGCCAACCTCGAATGGGTAAAAATCAGAAGAAACAATGGGCATGAAATAGAGCTAAAAGTTATTGGAGATTATCACTATAAACCTGGGTGGGTTTATGTGAAATTATATTCGTATCCTACAGACATGTGGATGTATATCAAAGCTGTTAACCATGAAATTTCAGAGAATGGTGAATTTAATACAAACCTCACATTGGTAGATTATCCTCCAAGTCTTGGAGAATGGAATGAAGATTCAAATGAAGAAGAATTAGATGAAGAGGAAGAAGCCCCTACTGAGGATGTGGAAACATGAGAACTACCAATAACATCACATTAACCAATAAAAGACAATATGACCCATTGAAATTATTAGTTAATCAGATTATTGATGATCGTAAAATTGAAGAAACAATTAATAAAACGGTGGATGCTTCAAAAATTAGAACTGGTAAATTATTAAAATTTTACCCGTACCTTGATAAAGCTGAAGTACAGTTGAATAATATTACTAAACCCGTTCTTTGTAGAATGTTTCATAGGTTTGGAGGTAGTTTAATTGATTTTTTCACCCCTGAAGGGGAAAATGCTTTTTGTGAAACTTTGAAAGAACCTTGCATACTTCCAAGAGAACAATTACATGTTCTTGTTGCAGACATTTCAAATGAAGATGCTAAAGAAATGTTAATGTTAGGGTACTACCATCCAGAAGATATTGTGGGTATTAAACCAGCAGATCAAAATTATTTCAAACTCACGAACATTGGTGCAACAAACATATGGGGAATTGAAATAGGTAATGGTGAAATTAAAATAAATACGATGGCTGGAATCACATATACTGAAGGAGAATTCCATGCAGATAATACTGAAGTGAATTATGCGGATATTGAGAACATCTACACCAAGAAAGAAGTTTACACTAAAAAAGAAGTTGATGACCTCATAGCCCAAATGAAACAAGAAATAATTGATGAAATAATAAATGATGAGGGTGAATAAAAATGTTACCCATTGATTATGAATCAGATGATTATAAGTTTAATAAAACATTGCATAGGGATGTTAAAATATCTCCGAATCAATGGAACAATAAATGGGATTTACAATTTGAAGATGGAGATTTTAAAATCGTATCTGGTCATGATAGTTTAAGAAATGCTATAAATATTGCAATTATGACTAGATATAAAGAATTGAAAAATGAATTATATAGTCCAGATTTTGGTTGTAAAATTCATGAACTAACAAAAGCTAAAAAATCTACAATTGTTCAAAAGAAAATTGCTTATTATTGTGAAAATGTTTTGAAAGAACTGAGAAGAATCAAAACTGTTAATGAAATAATAGTTACTGATAATAAGGATAATAATGCTCATAAATATGGGGTGTTTTTCAATATTACAAGTATTAACGATGAAGTGATTAGTGGAAGTGTTAATTTATGAGTAATTACGATTTTGAAAAAACTACATTTGAACATTACAAAGAAATTTTTAAGAAGAAATTAGAAGATGGGTCAGATTATCATCTGATTAGTTCTGATGAAAATTTCCTAGATTATATTGAAAATCGTGAGGATATTAGTAATTGGTTTGTGATGGATTCTAGTTTGAATGCTGAAAGTCTTGCTGAGTTATTTGAATTTATCAATCAAGTGTATTTATCTTCAAAAGTAGAGGTTCCAACTAAATCAGGTAATCTTGTTGTCGGGGCTACTGGTAGGGATTTAGATGCTATTGGTAAACTATTTGCATGTCCAAGACCAACCTCTACTAAAGCTGGTGTTGAATTAACATTTACTTTAGATAGGGGTTTGCCTTCTGATGTTACTGAACCTGCAGGTGTTCAAGTTACCAGTAAATCTGGTGTAATCTTTGAAACTGTTGAAGATATATATTTTGCTGCAGGTAATACTGAATGTACTGTTCAAGCTTTTGCTATTAACTCAGGAACTGGAAGCAGAGTTGCCGCGAATACATTGACAAAGGTTTTGTCAAGAGTGGATAATATCCCTGTTGCTTTTAGTGTTACTAATTTAACAAGTGCTGCAGGAGGTAGTGATGCTTATGGTGATGATGATTATCGTGATTTAATTAAAAATTGGATTAAAGTCCATTTGAAAGGTCATCATTATGCTTATATCAATTATTTTGCACGTGTTGATGGTGTTGATAGTTACAAATTGATTCCTAATTGGGCAGGTACAGGAACTATTAAGATTGTTGTTGATCCTGGAGATCCATATACTTTGAATAAAATTTATGATGAAATTAACAATGATGTGACTCAAGAAACAGAATCAATTGTGTTGATGGCACCTATTTTAAAAACTGTTGATGTTTATGCGGTTTGCAATGTTGATATTGATACTATTAATCATTACAGTAATAATGAGAAAGCAGATATTGCTAGTAAGATTACTGCGACCATTAATAGATATATTGATAATATGAAGTTAGGTGAGGATTTCATCCCCCATAAATTGGCTGTTTATTTAGATAATGAAATTCCAGAATTGAAAAATATTGATTTTAGTTATCCTGAAGCACCAATTACAATTAATGATGAAGAGAAAAGTGTTGCAGGAACTATTGAAATTACAATGGAATAATAATGAATTTTTTGGTGATATTTTCATGTATAAAAGTTTAGAATATTTGCTGAAAAAATATCCTTTCTTTTTGGATAAAAAAGAAGAGAGTAATTTTACTAAAACTAAGAAAGTTTTCAATAATCGATTGCAAGATATAAATAATGATTTGTTTAAGGTTTATCTTGCAGGTAAATTGGAAAAACATCTTTTGATTTGGAAAGTTCAAGAACAACCTCATTATTTTGATATTTATTTCCATGTTAGTTTTGATTATATTAAATCTGTTGAGATTATCAGAAATTATATTAAAATTAGTTCGCAGGAAATTAAGCTGGATGATGGCACTACTAAAATTGTAGAGTTTAAGGAAGAAGTTGATGAAGTCATATATACTGAAACATTTGAATATGAAGATGAAATTAATAAGTTTGAGTATCTTTATGAAGGATACTCGCAAACTATTATTCCAGAAGATAAATATAAAATAAATGTGGAAACATATGAAGAATATTCATTAACAAAAGGATTCCCAGAAAACAATCAAAGATATGGTGATGAATATGACCATGACTACAGCCTAGATGCATTTGGAATATTATACAACATACCCAGAAAACAATACATTACTGTGAATGAAAGTCAATATTCGAAAACAGAACCACCATACAACAACCAAACAACAGAAGATGATTACCATTACTTGAAAAGAATACTCTATTACATCGAACATTTACATGACACTCCACTTCCAGTATTAGAAATCTATAAACTATTTGGGATAAAAGCTAAAATGCTCAATCGTGAAAGGTTAATAGCAAGAATGATTGATATTGAAAGACACATGGTTGATGGAGAGTATAATAGGGAATGGATTCCTCAAAGATGGGAACACAAAGACCAATGGTGCAACAAAGACGATGAACAATTATTCTTCCTAGCTAATGTAAACAACCCCTCACCAGTCCAAGGACAAAAATTTACATTTGATTTTAAAGTATTGGACAGTCTTGCAAAGGAAATCTGGAATACTCAATCATATAATCTAATTAATGAAGAAATATTTGAAGACTCTGAAACACCATTTTTAATTGTCCCATATATCAACAATAGTGTGGTTCCGAATTTAATATTATATTCTGATAAAAAATGGACATTAAACACTGATGATATCAATCATGAAAATGCAATATTCAATTTCAAATTATTCAAAAACATTGAAGAAATAGAACAAGACCTAATAATTACAAAAGGAATTTATGAAGTTGGTGAAAATGACATTGTTTCTGAAGAAATATTAATAACTGTAAGAGGATGTAACACTGCAGATTGGTATGTAAATCCGATAGGAGGAAATGATAAAAACAAAGGAACAACAAAAACAACTGCATTCAAAACAGTAGATAAAGCTTTATCAAACGTAAATGGGGAGAAAAACATCATCACATTGATGTCTGGAGAACATTCATTATCAAAAGCATATCAAATCACAAATGACACCAACATCATCACATGCCCAAATGATGATGTAATCATATGGTGTGAAACCCCTACATTTTTCAGAGTAATGCAAGACAGAAAATTATATCTTCAAAATGTTACATTAAGACATAACTGCGGTTTATTATATGCCAAAGACACATTATTCACAAACAACAATAATGTCAACACTTCATTAGATGTTAAAGTCCATAAAAAATATAATATGGTCGAAACAAAAATATCTAATTTCATCATTCCAGAAGATTTAATTTACTCTGATAAATATACCATTACTGGAAAACTCGTTACAACAGAAGATACTGCAATAGATAATGAAGAAATAGATTTATACATTGATGAAGAACTTCAGTCAACTGTAACAACAAGTGAAAATGGTGTTTTCACATTTAACAATATTTCATTCATGGATACAGATACACATAATTTCCAAGTAAAACATAACGACCACAAAAGTAATGATGGGAAAAATTACTGCCGCTGTGAATCTGAAACTGTTTCTAGAAAAGTTGGAATAATGCCAACAACATTGACTGCAAATGTAAGTAATGAAACTAAATTAACCAATGTTTTGACTGAAGAAAATAGAGAAATACATGCTTTAATTAAATCATTCAAGATTAAAGACCATAATAACAAAATCGCTCCTGGAAAACTACAACTAATTGAAAATAAATCAATACTTGAAACAATAGACACTACAAATAAATTTAATTACATTCCACAGACAACAGGAGTTCATGAATATACATTAAAATATATTCCTGATTATGGGTATGAAGCGAAAACAATTACATTAACAACAACTGTGGTAAAAACAAATGTTGTCATTAGAATTGCTAATATGCAACAATATTATTCATTGAAAGATACTATCACAGTTAAAGGCACTATTGAAACTGAAGACGGGTTCGCTCTTGGATATGGTGTGCTCAAAATAGGATTCTCATCACAATCTAATATTGATCATCACAATGGAATATATTCAAAAACATTTACTAATCCAGGACTTGGATTATACACATGCACAGTATCATATGTTGAAAATTCATTCTTCAAAGCAGCAACAAAAAATTACTCATTCACAGTAATTGAAGTCGAAACTCTTGTCCAAGATATTACTCGGTCTGGAGAACATCAGGATGTAATTATTCTTGATGAAATACCCAATGACTTGTCAAATTATGGTGCAAATGATTTGATTCTCGTGCCTTCAGGAAATTATAAACAATTATTGCTTCAAGATACATTAGACACAACAGAATTAACAGATGATGACATGATTTTGTTGAATGATGATTCTAATGAATTAGATGTTTTAATTATTGAAATAGATGAGGAGGAAGATTAAATGGCTTGTAAATATGCTAGAGGGAAATATAATATTACTCCAAATGATTATGATCTCACTTTTGATTATAATGAAATTCCATCTAACATTGATATGGAAGATGCTATTAATTTAAGTGCAAGATTACAAAATTTAATGCCTTTGACGAAAATTTTGCATTTGAACTTAGACACGAAATCTACTTCGGATTTGGAGTTAATTACTCTACATTCAAATGCAAAAATTACTTTTAACAATCAAACAATGGAGTTGAAATTCGTATGATTAATGTGAATGGAGAATATTATTTCAAGGTACACTTACAATCAATGTTCCTAAATGAAATATTGGAAATCAAAAGGACTAATCTTATTACTTTTCGTGGTGAAGCATTCTTCATGAATAGATGGTTGAATGAAGAATTTGAACCAATAAAATATATTTGCCTGGGAAAAGGAACTGCTAACCCTCGTAAATCTGATGAAAAGTTATCCATGCAAACAGTACAGAAAACCTGTAAAACACAGGTGGATTTAATAAACAAACAAATTATTTTATCGGCAGATTTCACAGCTTTGGAAATACAAGATACTACTGAAATCGGCGTTAAAACTGCATGTGATAGATTAATAAGTCATGATTCATATACAATAATTTCATCAATTTTAGATAATGTTACAAGTACTGTTCATTTAGATTACTATTTCAAAATGGGAACAGGTAGTGTACGTGGAAATTGGAAAGTATCTGATGAAGAAAATAATGTTTATCGGATTTATGAACCAAATACTGTTGTAGGAGTAATTGAAAACAATACGAATAGTGGATATGTAAGGAAAACAAGTATTGCAGAATTAACTCCTGGAAGCTATTACTATAATAAAAATACTAAGGATTTATATATTAAAAATAGTTCAAATTCAGATCCTAATAATGATGAAATAATTGTTCAAACAATATGAGGGAGATAAATTATGGCAAACTGTCCTGCAAAATATAAAAACCTTGGTTTAACCAGTTTCGATGAACAAAAAGACATCACTGTTCAAATGCTAAGGCAAATATGTATGAATGATGAATGGTTGAAACAAGAAATAGAAAAAGTGAAATATGAAACCCCTGCAGTAAACAGAAAACGATTCAGTCCTATTGCAGTAGATTCAAACAATAGTTATGGGTACAAAATAAGTAGTAATAATGATGTTGTTTTTGACTCTTCAACAAGTAAAGAAGTAGAAATTGATTTCAGTGATTTAAGTTTGATTGATACAGCAAAAACTACATGTGCTATTGAATCTATTATTGATAATGGTCAAATAATCAATCAAGCAAAAGTAAAAAAACAAACTACTTCATCTGTAGATAAATCAACTAGAAACTATAGTCCATGGGCTGTGAAAGATTCATCAGGGAATATTATTGGTGGAGACATGATAGCTAATGAACATTGGTATGTTGGTTTTGACCGAAATAGACATTATGAAACAAGACCTAATTGGTTGGAAAATCAATTAAACAATGAAATACCTAGTGTTGGGAGGGCTCAAACTTTTGAAGCTAAAAAAACGGGTTTACTTGAATCTGTTGTGTTGAATATTAAAGTTAATGAAGGTCAAGATAAACATAATACTGCTTCACCACTAATTGTTCAAATAAGAAAAACAATCGATAAAGATGGAGTATTATATCCTGAAGAATTGGCTTGCGGGTATGATGGAAAATATTCAGTCCTTGCCGAGCAAGAAATAAGATTTATCAATACTAGTCCAAATATTGTTAGTATACCATTTGATCATCCATGTACTGTTGAAAAAGGTCAAACTTATGCTATTGTAGTTTTATCTCCATTAAGTCATCCAACACACACCTATTGGGTAGGGGGTTGGAACAAACATTGTCATGCTGATGTTTATACAGAAGGGGATGCATTTTTTACTTTCAACAATGGTATGACCTGGATAAAGTATGGGAAAGATGATGATGTGGAATATCATCAGGGAAAATATGCTCCGCAGGATTTTGCATTTCAAGCACATATTCGTGAGTTTAAAACTGGTTATATTACTAATACTGATGAATGGTTATATTTGAAACCTATATTCAGTAATCCTGTTAAAAGGGTTAGGATAAATGCAATTGATACTGGAGAAGCAAGTGATGGTAATCTTCAATTGGAATATTGGGGTAGTAATGATGGGAGAAATTGGACAAAATTCACTAATAATCAATTATATTTCAATATTCCTAATTGTATGACTTTTATTAAGGTTCGTATGAGAACTAAGATTAATGATACTCCCATCATCGAGTATATGCGTGTAGAATTAGAGACAGATATTCCTGAACAGATGTATGTGAGAACGCATTATTACTTCCCAAAAACAAGTGCAATGTTGGGAGCTAATGCGTGGGCTAAAGTAAATGCACCTTTTAAAGTAGAACCGTCCGTTTCTTGTGAAGCGGAAATTATTAGAAACTGCGAAGTAATGGAGCATTTTGTAATCATAGAACCTAAAGACATACAAAACTTTACATGGTTAAATGAGATAGATGCAATTAAAGTCACAGGTAAAACGAATAGTCAAAATCGCAAATACTTAATTGATCATCCAAGTGCTGTGGAAGCATTAAAAGAACATCAAATATATGTTACTGGATACATGGAAAATGAAGTTTATGTTCCTGGATTCTTTGATGGGTTTGAATTCACATCATCTCCAGCATATCCAATAATAGAATGTACACTACAACCAATCACGGGCAAAACAAAAATTTATGGTGAATGGTATGATTTCACATTTGATTATGAGAATGATAAATTAACATTTTTCAGTAATGTTCTTCAAACAATTGCCCCGGGAACATTAACTATTAAATATAATCCTTTATTCATTGACCACTTGGCAAATGAAGAAATGCCATTAATATTAGATTATTTCAAAGAAACAATACAAATCACAGAAGATATGTTAAATAATCGTAAGATTCCATTAAGGGCTCCGGCATTAGATCCGCTTAGAGATATATTTTTGAATGGTGAAGAAATCATAGAAGACAATGATTTCACAATGGATTATAATACTAATGAATTATGTTTCCCTGTAGTGAACATTGATGATCAATCTACAATATTATCATTAAATGATATTCTTGAAGTAGTGTATACTCCAAGTCTGGATGATGCGGGAATAAGTATTGGATATTATGCCACACGTGAGAATATTAGAAAACAATGTTATATAAAACCAAATTACATGGAATTCAAAACATAGGAGCTGATTAAATGGAATTTGAAACAAATGTTACAAGTAGGGATGATGAAGGCCATATTATTGGTGCTGATGTGAATTTTTATGATGACTCTGGAAATCGTGTTCATCAAGTAGTAATCTGTGAAGAACAACAATTGCAAGATTTGGTTGATGCAATTGAAGAATTAGATACACGTTATGTAAGACCTGATGAATTAAATAATATACTTGCTAATGCTGCTGAAGATACTGTGATTAATGCTACAAAATTAAATGATTTGAATAGTGCTTCTTTTGCATTAAGGAATCATAATCATGATTCAAAATATTGTGGGAAATATCATGCTTCAACTGCAAATGAGTATGGTGTAGGGAATCAATCAGAGTATGGGCATGTGAAAACAAGAAATAATTTAACAGCACCTAATTTCATAGGAGGTGAAGCTTTAGCTGCTTATCAAGGCACACTTTTGAATCAGCGTTTAGCTTCTGTGGAATCTTCTTCAGGCGAACTTGCTGAAAAATATTATCGGAATAGTTTACGTATCAAAATAGGCAGGTGGAGTGATAATCAAGGTGAAGATGGAACTAAAATTCAAATACTGCACGGTTCGGGTAATGGTATTTATGCCAAATTATATTGTGATAAACCAGGGTTTAAGGTAAATAATAGAGATTTGATTCTTGTAATAAATGGGGTGCCATATGTAAGAACAACAGATAATAATGGTAAATCAGAAAAATTAACAATAAAATTGGATAAAGGAACTTACCTCATGTCTGCATTTAGTATGGGCTATGATGGAGTAAATTCTTCCTTTACTCAGAAAATTGTTGAAGTATTATAAAATTTAATCTTAATTATTAAGGAGTGGGGGTATGATATTTTGTGATAGAAATACAATTAAAAGCTGAAAATCAGCGCCTCAAAAGAACAGATAAAGAACCAATTGTAGGATATTCCAAAAATATAATCAAAGCAAAATTCACAATCGAAGGAGACATTTGGAAGGATGTAGATAAATTTGCTATTTTCACAGATGCATTTGACAACAAAACAACCATGCATTTAGGGTCTGAATCTAATTGTAATTGTGTTGTTCCATCATCATGTTTGAAAACTAGTTTTTTTAAAATAACCGTTTATGGTGGGGATTTAATCCTTACAAATGCAATTACTATTCCTTTAGTGGAAAGTGAGTATTCTAGAAAACATCACAGTGATTATGGCGATTGTAGTAAAGATATTTTTGTAGAAATCTTTCAGCATATAAACTCTAAAGTGGATAATATTCTTTTTGATGATGGGTGCCTTCATATTTTTAGTAATGGTGTCCTTATTGATTCAGTTTATTTACCATTTCTAAATGAAGTTCAAGTACATGAATATGTTAATGAACAGATAAAAGAGTACATTACATCTAATCAATTGAATAAATTTCTCAAAGAACAAGGCTATATAAAAAGTGTTTATATGATTGGTGATGAAATAATATTCAAATAAAAAAAAATTTTTTAAAAGGAGTATAATAATTATGCCGGAAACAAACCAAAACTCAGAAATAAGATTAAATATGGGGCAGTGGTTAGCTTCAAAAAACAAAGAAGATAAAAGCAATAAAGTAACCAGTATTTCTGCAGCATCTACTGACACCCAATATCCTAGTGCAAAATGCATGCATGATGAATTAAAAAATAAAGCTGATGCAGAGGATATACCAACAAAAACATCTGCCTTAGCCAATGATGGTGATGGGTCCAATCCTTTTATTACTCAACATCAAGACATATCTGGTAAAGAAGATAAAAGCAATAAAGTTAGTAAGTGGAGTACAACACCTACTAACAATAATTTCCCATCAGAAAAATTAGTTAAAGATAGTTTAAATAATAAAGCAGATTCATCCAGCCTTGCTACTGTCGCAACAACTGGAGATTATGATGATTTAAGTAACACACCAACAATCCCTACTGTTGTTGATACAGTTCAAGATAACAATAATAATGTTGTAACATCTAATGCAGTTTATGATGCATTAGAATTAAAAGCTAATGCAGGGCATACACATTCTACTAGTGAAGTATTAGACCCTGTAGCACATCCGAATATTGGGACTGCTGCAAATGCAACCCAATCAACAATTAATATGGCTGTAGATAATACAATACAATCTCTATTGCATGTTGATATGATAGTGCCTGTTGAAACTAAACCAACACCTAATAAATCAACTATGAACAAGTTATATCTTGTTCCAGAAACTGATCCTCAAACAGATGATGAGTATCAGGTATGGTGTACTATTCGCAGCGGAACTGAGGGTAATTATCAGTATGATTGGAAAAAATTAGATCCTGTTAGATTGGACTTGTCAGGGTATGTGCGTAAATCAGATGTTAGTTTAGCTATTGAAAATGATGAGATTGTATTGAATTTAGGTTAGTATCTAATAAAATTTAATTTAAATTCTTTTTATTCTATTTTTTTTTAATTTTGTATATATTATTTTTTTTTTAGGAGTTGATTTATTATGGCAGAGATAAGAAAAACAAATATTTTTCAGTATTTAAAAACAAAATATAACAATGTAGCGTCTATAGTTAAGATGAATGGTACTCAATCAGCAGGGAGTAGTGATTATATTGCAAGGGCAGATCATGTGCATCCTACGGATACTTCAAGAGCAGCATCTAATCATAGTCATGGTAGTTTGGTTAATGATGGGGCATTGAACAGTGACATTACATCAGTTAACAAAGTTGCAGTAACAGATGCAACAAATAAGTTGAAAACAATCAGTAAGTTACCATTGGATAAAGTAACACATCAAGACATTTCAGGTAAAGCAAATGTAAATCATAGTCATGATTCTGCATCTTCATCAGCAAATGGTTTTTTGTCTAAAGAGGATAAATCTAAACTTGATGGTATTGCTACAGAAGCTAATAAAACAGTTGTTGATAGTTCATTGAGTAGTTCATCAAATAATCCTGTGCAGAATAAAATCGTGACTAATGCGTTGAATGGTAAAGCTAACAGTAGTCACAGTCACAGTATCAGCAATATTACTAATCTTCAATCAGCATTGGATAGTAAATCAGAAACAGGGCATACTCATGATGACCGTTATTATACTGAAACAGAAATGAATACTAAGTTGAATGGTAAAGCTAACAGTAGTCACACACATACTGCATCTCAAATATCTGACTTAACAGTATCAACACATACACTTGCAAACGGAGCAAAACTATACAAATACGGAAAAATCGTATTGGCAGTATTTAATAACTACCAATATTCAGGAAAAACACCAAATGTGTGGACAGTTTTATTTAATATACCTTCAGCTTACAAACCAATATCTACTGACAATATATATGGACATTGGTCAGGTTCAACTGGGCACATTGTAGCAGGGGCTAATAAAATTGAAATGTATCCTCCACAATCAAGCGGGGGTGTTTTTGGACATATTCTTTGGATAACATCTTAATAATTTAAATATAGATAAATTTATATAAAATATTATGTATATGAATAGAATTAAATATTTAGATGCGATAAAATTTATAGCTATTTTAAGTATTATATGTATTCATGTAGCTATTATTTGGCCTTATTCTGAAATTAAGGGTTATAATATTTCAGGTTTTTCAGAATTTTGTCGTTTTGGTGTTCCTTTATTTTTAATGGTGAGTGGAGCTCTATTGCTTGGAAGAGAACATGATTTACGCTCTTTTTTAGAGAAAAGATTAACAAGAATTATAATTCCATTTATATTTTGGGCAATAATATTTGCAGTTTTCATTTTAATATTATTCTTTTCATTAAAGAATAATTATTTGAATAATTATCCTTTAGAGTGGGGATGGTATTTTTGGATGGTTTTAGGAGCATATTTAACAATTCCTATTATTAATGAATTTATTGTTAATAAAGGGATGAGAGGAGCTAAATATTTTATTGTATTATTTATAATTTCATCATTATTTTATCAAATACTTATATTTTTCAACATATCTTCTTTTGTTGATTTAAGATTTTTTTTAGGTCCTATAAATTATATTGTTTTGGGTTTTTATCTTTCAAATAAAAAATTTTCTTTATCAACAAATAAAATTATTATTTTATCTTTGATATTATTCATAATTACTAGTTTATGTAAAGTTGGTTTGAATTTAGTATCATGGGAGAATACTCATTTAATTATTAATGATAATAATTTATGTTTACTTTCATATTTAGATGTAAGTATTTTTGAGATTATACAGTCTTCAAGTATGTTTTTGATAATTAAGGGTTTGTATTCAAATGATAATGGTTTTCTTAAAAAGATTAAAGATTCATTTTTAGAAAATAGTATTATTAAAAAGTTTATATTGTCTGTGAGTAAAGCTAGTTATGGTATGTATCTTTCACATGTGTTTTTTATCACTTTAGCAAATTATTATTTAGCAAATATTCCTCTTACAGGTACTCAAAATGCTTTATTGATTGTTGTATTATCAATAATAATCTTTTTAAGTTCATGGATTCTTATAGTGATTACAAGTAAAATTCCTTTGATTAAAAAAGTATGTGGATATCATTAATTTTTTTTTATTTCCAATAAAGAAAACTATTCTTTTTTTTAACTATCTAATATATTTTTTTTTAAACAAAGATAATTCTTCAATGAGGATATCTTTTTTTTATCATATTTAATTTATTTTTTTTAAGTTATCATCATTTTTATTTTAAACTACTTTAAAAAATGATTTGGAAGGGGGGGGAAGAAAGTGTAATAACAGTACCTTTTGTTTGAATGATGAATGGATTATTTTTAAATATTTTTTTTTAAAATGCAACAGAATAAATACTATTTTTTTTTAAAGGAGCGTAAAACATGACTAGAGAGTATACTAATTATACAAATTATAGTAATATTTGCAATAGAATTGCTTACTGGCTTGTTAATAATAATAAAAAATTCAATACAAGAAATGTATATGGATATATGAACCGTAGTGCAGATTACGGTACAATAATTCGTGTGATTAAAGAAAGAGGTACAAATTACCAATCTGACAGTCTTATAACTGAATTTGTGGAATGTGCCATACATGACAATAAAGATTTAAGCTTTTTACCAAATTATGTGGTTGATAAAAATGGTAAGAAGTATATGAAAGATACTTATGTTGATATGTGTCGCAGAGTATCAGCATATGAAGTATTAAATGGTGTGAGTCCTGCAATAGTATATTTAACTGGCAATACATCAGTACAAAATACTACAAACAATAATAAATTATATAATTATTTAACAACTTCAGGCTGTGCAGGTATGGGACAATGCACACCATATAATTGTGCTTGTAATTCATTACAACAAGGTTTTTATAGATTAACTGGGATTCATGTATCAGAATCTACAATAGCAAGTGTAGCTGGAACAACTACAGCTGGAACTGGACATCAAGGTATTAATACAACTGTAGCTTGGTTTAATCGCAAATATGGAAAAAATATTAAAATTGCTTGGAAGAACTTCAATGATTTAGGAAGTTCTGATTCAGCAAGATGGAATAAATTAAACCAGTATGCATCGAATGGGGCTGTATTTTGTCATATATTGTACCGTAATAAATGGGGACATTATGAAGTACTTAAATCAGTGAATGGTAATAATGTGACTGTTTTAAACAGTTTAGGAAACAGGTGTGGTAAACTAGCATATTGTGGATATATAGAAACTCGTAGTAAGTCAAATCAATTATCTTATATGAGGGGAATTAGCCAACCGAGTGTTGCAATCTTAACAAAAGGGTGAGAATTATGGCAGAAATGAAAGAAGGTTTAAAAGAAACATTAGATAATTTACAACAAGAATGTAATAAATTGTATGAAGAATATGGTTTGATAGATGAAGTTATGGATTTGCAATTGGTAATTAATTCATTGAGAAACAAGTTTGATTTAGTTGATGAATCAGAACAGGTATATGATGAATTTGTACAATAAAAATGAATTAATAACATAATTGGGAACTGTTGGAAGTTTATCAACTAATGGTTGATAAACTTATTTTTTTTATAAAAATAAGTAGTAATAAATAGAAACCTTTATATAGTATAGTAACCAATATAATAATAGAACTACAAGGAGGTGGAAAACATTGATAGAAAAGAGTTAGTTGCATGGCTTGGACTAATTGTCCAAGTTGCAACATTAATATACACAATATTGATGGGATAAAAAAATCCCATCATCAAATTTAAAATTTAAAATTTTTATTATTTAAATTTTTTCCCAAAAAAGAGGTGGATGAAAAATGTTAACAATAGCAAACATCGTAAATATAATAATAACCATATTATTCATAATATTAGTAATATCTGAAAGAAACAATCCTAAAAAACTACCAATAATATTATGTGGAATATCAATTGTATTAACAATTTTAAGCTTTGTCCTTTAAAAAGACAAAGCTATTTTTTTTTAAAAGGAGAATGACTTATGGAAAGAAGCACAATAAAATTAGAAGTAAGTTTAATTAATAAAATAAAAGAAATACAAGCATTAAACGGTTACAAATCAGTAAATGAAACAGTAAAACATATCCTACCAAAAGGAACAGTAACACCTGAAACAGTAACTTATGAACAACCAGCATTCACATTAAACGATAAAGAAACTTATAAAAATGTTTCATGGGATGAATTAAAAAAAGCAGAAATTGGTAAAACATGGATTAATAATGAAAAGGCAACTGTAATATACAAAGATGAAATCGGAGCATTAATAAGATTTGTTGATGCATTTGGAGAGGTTTATTTAAATTACTTCCACTTTTTATGAAAAAGGAAATTTTTTCATTTTTAAAGAATTACCTTTTTATATATTTAATACTAAACTATAATTATGTAAATTAAACGGGGGGGAAATCAATGGTGTTGCCTAAAAAGAATATTAATGAAAAAAAGTTTCAGTTGGTTGATGAAGATTTATCTAAACAATACATGCTTTTTTTATTAGCTGCACTAAATGAAAAACCAATAAAAAATAAGATAAATTTAATGAAAATGTTATTTTTTATTTCTTTAAATATCCCCCAATTAGAACAAGAATTCAATTTTGAAGCAGATAATTATGGTCCAAGTAGTGATGTTGTAAACAGAAATTTAGAATATTTAATCAAAGATGCTTTTTTAACAGAAGATAAACAAGGATATAAATTATATAAATTAGGTAAAGAATATTTAAATTTGCATGAATTTGATAACATCGATTTGGAATTAATTGAAGATATGAAAAAATTATTTGATGGTTTGAATAGTGAAGAAGTTTGTGCATTAACTTATTTTACTTTCCCGGAAACCACTACTGAATCTTTAATTAGAAATAGAATTATTGAAAATAGAGAAAAAATAGCAGTAAATTTATTTAAAAAGAATAAAATTAGTGTAGAGAAAGCATCTGAAATTGCAGGTTTACATTTAAAAGAGTTTACTGATTTATTATATAAGAAAAATATTAAAATTAAGTTGATGTTATAAAATGAAATTATTAGATACTTCCTGTTTATCATTATTCTTATTAGAAATTCCCGTATATGATTTTTTAAATGAATTATTTTGTATAAATGAATCATTAAATATTACAAAACAAGTTGAAAATGAGTTCATGTTTAAAGATCCATCAAATAAATTAGATGAATATGTAAATAGTGGAAAAATATTATTAAATAATAATATTGAATATGATGAATTAAAAAGGAGATACCCTATGCTTGGGAAGGGAGAACTAAGTATAATACAATGGGGATTAAATTTAAAAGATACTTGTTCTTATTACTGTGTGTTAGATGATTTAAAAGCAAGAAAAATTGCAACTAGTTTAGGTTTATCTATTTCTGGAAGCGTGGGTTTAATAGTTATATTAAAGGAAAAAAATAAATATTCTAAGTATAAAATTGATGAAATTATTGATTCGATTGAAAATAGTAATTTTAGAATCAGTGATTTTGTTTTAAATAAATTAAGGGAATGATATGGCTAAAATAAAGATATCAAAACAAATTTTTGATGATGATGTATATATCAAATCAGAAAAGTTAAAAATTAATAATAAAACTGTTCAAACTCCTATTAAATCATTTACTTTAAATGATTTAAGAAGAGATGTGCATATTAATGACAAGGTAAAAGGAGTTAATGAGGTTTTTAAAAATTTTAAAAAAGATTCTTTGAAGAAGTTTGTTTCTGGTGAGAAAGATATAACATACATCCATAAAAACATAACTCGTGATTTGAAAAAAACTTCTCCTGATGAAATTAATTTTTGTTTTACTAAATTAGATTATGAAAAATTTCCAGAAGGTAAAGAAATTGATATGTTAACAAATGTAGCTTACATTTATTCTGATGCAACTCCTTTACCTTTGATACATAATTTATTTAAACCTAATCAAGATGCTCAAAAAACATATGATAAATTTACAGATTTTATGATTGAATGTATAAACTCAATTAATCGTTTGAATAATAAACCTATTTTAGGAGTCATTCCATCATCTATGCCTCCATCTTATATTGAATCATTAATTGAATTTTATCATGATTATGATATAACTTCGTTTGCATTTGATTTTGAAAATAAAACTCATGTTGGGTTAAATTCTCACTTAAGGGAAATGATGATTTCAATTATTAACTTAGATATATTAAATGAATCTTTCACTTATTCTTGTAATACTCAAAGAGGAAAAGCATCTAGAGGAGCTAATGTAACTAAAGCTAATGATATTTTAGTTTATAATTATGGTTTTGATATTGTGGGAAATAGTCATATGGGTATGAAACTACCTTCTGATGTTGCCACTAAACTTAACAATAGAAATCCTACTAGCATACGATTGTTTAATAATAATGATTATGGTCATTATAGGTGGGATAATGTAGATTTAATTGCAGAATTTTATCCTTTTAACAAAACAGAGATTCCAATTGATTTTTTTAACCCTAAAGGAAATGTTACTCGTTCAAGAGAGTGTCAAAAGTTATTTAATAATGAAATGTTTGGTTTAGAATTATTAAAGTATAAACAACTATTGAAAGAAAACGAATCTACAGTTAATTATCTTGAAACTAAAAATATGATTAAAGAAGATTTGACAAATTTTAAAAAATTCCGATCATATATTAAAATTTAAATATATTATATTATTGAATAAAAATAAAAAAATAAGGATATTAATCAAAATATAATAATTTTTATCTTTTTTTGAATTTATCTAAAACATTACATAACCCATCATCAAACAACATTTCCTCAATAGCAGACAACCTATTATTCATAGTCTTCACTTCAACCTCTTTTTCTTGATATTTACCTTCTAACTCCAGATATTCTGGGGATTTGTAAGTAATATTATTCCAATTAATCATTAAACAATCAAGATGATTAATATATTCTTCACGGAGTTTTTCAGGATCTTCCATAAAACAGTAACTTATGAACAACCTGCATTCACATTGAAAAGCGGAGATATCTATAAGAACATCTCGTGGAGTGAATTAAAAAAAGTAGAAGTATGTACTCAATGGAGCAATAGTGAAACAGCAACAGTAATATACAAAGATGAATTTGGTGCACTTATAAGATTTATAGATTCTTACAAGGATGCTTATTTAAATTACTTCCACTTTTTATAAACGCAGTACAAGGATAAGGGTTTAATTTTTGGGGGGGGATAAAATTTAAAACCTATTTTTGATATAATATTTAATCGAGTAGAATGTTTTAAGTATGTTATAATTAACTCGTTGTAGACACGACTGTTGAATTTAGGTAAACAATTATAAGTTATGAAAAATATAGTAAGTGTTATATTTTTATAAATTATTTATGGAGAATATTTCATGGAAAAAGGAACTGATGTTTTAAAAGAAGGCTTCGCTAAAATGACAAAAGGTGGAGTTATTATGGATGTTGTCAATGCAGAACAAGCAGGAATTGCAGAAGATGCTGGTGCAGTAGCTGTTATGGCTTTAGAAAAAGTACCTGCAGATATTCGTGCAGCTGGTGGAGTAGCTAGAATGGCTGACCCTACTATTGTTGAAGAAGTTGTAGATGCAGTTTCAATTCCTGTTATGGCTAAAGCTAGAATAGGTCATATTGCAGAGGCACAAATTTTAGAAACATTAGGTGTAGATATGATTGATGAAAGTGAAGTACTTACACCTGCTGATGAAGAATATCATTTAAACAAAAAAGAATTCACTATTCCTTTTGTATGTGGTGCACGTAATTTGGGGGAAGCTTTAAGGAGAATTGATGAAGGTGCTGCAATGATTCGTACCAAAGGTGAACCTGGTACAGGAAATATTGTTGAAGCAGTTCGTCATATGAGAATGGTTTTAGGAGAAATCAGAACTATTCAAGGTTTAGATGAAGAAGAATTATGGAAATACGCAAGAAAAATAGAAGCTCCAATTGACCTTGTTAAAGAAACCGCACAACTCGGTAAATTACCAGTAGTTAACTTTGCAGCTGGAGGTATTGCTACTCCTGCAGATGCTTCTTTAATGATGCAATTAGGTTCTGACGGTATTTTTGTAGGTTCTGGAATCTTCAAATCCAATAATCCTGAAGCATTTGCTAAAGCTATTGTTGAAGCAACTGCAAATTATGATAAACCTGAAGTATTAGCTGAAGTTTCAAAAGGACTTGGAGAAGCTATGAAAGGTTTAGAAATGTCTACATTATCTGAAGCTGACAGAATGCAAGACAGAGGAATTTAAATTCCTTATTTTTACTTTTTTTCATGACAATTGTGGTTATTGGTCCACTAGCACAAGACCAGATTATTACTCAAAATTCAAAAACATATGCTGCCGGAGGAGCTAGCTATTTTCAATCATTTGTTTTTGAAGAATTTAATATGGATTATGTTGCAGTTGCAAACTTCAATAATCTGGATTTAATTAGGGATTTTCCAAATTTAGGTAATTTAATTCCTATTGTTGGCGATGATACTCATTATTTTATTAATGAATATCCTGAAAACGATAATTTGGACATCCGGAAACAATACAGCAATTTTGCAAATATTCCAATTTTAAAAGACCAGTTGGAGTTTGTTTTTGATGATATTTTAGAAATTGATGCATTTGTTTTAAATCCGTTAAATAGGAATGATTTTCCTGTTGAAACGATTGATTATTTAAAAACTTTCAATGTGCCGATTTATTTATCCATGCAGGGTTTTTTACGCATTCCTGATGAGAAAATTGATGATAAAAATTATTCAATTAAATTAGAAAAACCCGATAATTTGGATGATATTTTAAATGGAATTACAGCTATATTTTTAGATGAATCTGAAGCTAAACTTGTATTTGATGATGATAATTACAGCAGATATGACCTTGATGAAATTGTAATTACAAATGCAAGTGAAGGTTCCAGAATTATTTGTGGTAATGAAATTAAAATTGAAGCCTTTGAAGTTGAGGATATAGCAGATTCAACAGGCTGTGGAGACACATATATGGCAGCTTATATTTTAAAGAGATTGCTTTTAGATTCACCAGAAGAAGCAGGAGAATTCGCTTCATTAATAGCTAGTGAAAAATTAATGTCATTCGGACCATACAAATCTTTAATATAACTTTAATTTAGTTATATTGTGATTATGGATATTTATAAGAATATTACTCGTTTTTTTAAGCTTTTATTTAAATTTTATTTAATTAGAAAACTTTATTAATTAATGAAAAAATAATTATATATGATTTCTGAATTTTTTTAGTTTATATAATAAAGGGGCAATATGTTAAATAATTCATCAGATAAAATTAAAAAGGAGTTTGAAAACTTACGTAATGAGCTTTTAGATTTAACTTTAAGAAATCAGCTTCTTAATTTTAAAACCAGAGCCAGAACAATTACAATTTCAAACCAATCACCAATTAACATTTACCAGACATTGGTTCTGCAAAATAATAAAATGTATTTTGTAGCTAATAAAAAAGAGAAAAAAGAGGAAAAATCCGGATTTTCAATTTGGGATCATGCTCCATTTGATCTTTCAAGGTTTACTGATGGAGATAAAACATTATCTACAGATTTGACTCCTAATGAGCTTCAAAAAAGATTGTTTTATATTAATAACCAAGCTAAAACAATGTTGCAGGAACAGGGTTACAATATTCTTTATTTGGCTGTTGGATTTTTGGAATGGAGAGATAATACCAAACCAAAACAGGTAAATCATGCTCCATTAGTTCTTATTCCAGTTGCAATGGAACGTAAAAAGGTAGGCAAATCCTTTAATTTAGAGTGGACAGGAGAAGACATTCAAACAAATATCTCTATTAAAGCTAAATTAAAAGAAAATGGTATTGAATTTCCGGATTTTGAATTTAAAAAATATGGTGAAGCTATTGACCATTATTTAAGAGAAGTTAGAGATTCTGTTAGAGGAATCGGTGAATGGAAAGTTAATACTAATATAGCTTTAGGTTTCTTCAGTTTTACTAAATTTGTAATGTACAATGATTTAAATCCGGAAGCATGGGAAAATAATGTGGATTTAACTAAAAATGAACTGATACAGGCTATATTTAATCCAAGTGTTAATGATAAGAAAGCATTTAAAGAGGAAGACATTGATTCTCAGCTGGAATACTCTAAAATGTATCAGGTTTTAGATGCTGATTCTTCACAGATTGCAGCTATCCAGGATGTTAAAGCAGGAAGGAATCTGGTTGTAGAGGGACCTCCTGGAACAGGTAAATCTCAAACAATTGTAAATTTAATAGCTGAGCTTCTTGCTGAGGGAAAGTCCGTTTTGTTTGTCAGTGAAAAAATGGCTGCATTAGATGTGGTAAAAGACAGACTGACAGGTGTCGGATTAGGCAAGTTTATATTGGAACTGCATTCACACAAAACAAGGCGTAAAAAATTTCTGAAGGATTTGGAAAAAGCTACAACAGTAAGGTCTCAGGAGCCAATAAATATAGATCAGACAATAAGAAAACTTGAAACATTAAGACAGCAGCTTGATGATTATGCAGAAATTATTCATAAGCCTTTATATGGAGTTCAATTATCAGCATTTCAGTTATATGGTTTAAAAGAAGCGGCTGATGAGCATTTTTCAAGAAGTGACCGTATAATTCCATTGGTCAGATTTGATCATCCTGAAACTTTAACTTTAAAGGATTTGGATGATATTACTATATCTTTGGAAAACTTGGCTGAGCTGTATCAAACAATTTCTAAGGAAAATCCGTGGAGTAAATGTGCTCCAAAAAGTTTGCTTCCTGCAGATTTAAGGGAAATTGAGCAATTGATTAATGACACATTACATGCTTTAGATGACTTTTTAGTTGAAAGGGGAAGAGTTTATGACATTTATGGAATTAAAAAACCGGAAACACTTAATGAATTTGAAAAGTCTCTTTCAGCATTTGATATAATCAGTTCTAAAAATTCTGAATTAATTGATGGTGATATATTAAAATCTGGAGCCTGGAATAATAACAATGATGATGCTTATAGATTAATAAATGAATTGGAAAAATATCAAAAAGTAGCCAAATCATTAGATAGGTTTAATTCAAGCATATTTTCTGCAGACATTGACAGATTAATTGGAGAAGTTCGGGAAAGCACCCATAAGAAATTATCCAGATTATTTGGTAATAAACCTCATATTGAGCTGGTTGAAAGATATTATAATGGTCCAGTTCCTAAATCTCCTGAAGATGTTTTATTTGATTTGGAACAGGCAAAACAAGTAATAGCTATTAAAAAGCAATTGGATGCAAATGAGTCATTAGCTCGCAAATATTATGGTGATTACTGGCATTTAGGTGCAAATGTCAATGATTTAAAAGAAATAGCAAAGTGGATGAATGAATTTATATCTTTAACACGTGATGGAATCTTTTCACAAAATACTATTGATATTTTATCTAATGATATGTTCAGCATAAATCCTAAGGAAGATTTAACTGAATATATTGAATCAGGAAATTTATTTGAAAGTGAACTTAAAAAATTAGAATCCAAATTAAATCCTAGAAGTAAACTAATCTTTAAAAGAGATACTGGTGATGTTGCTTTTGAGAGATGGCAGGAACAGCTATATAATTGGAGAGGACAGCTATCCAGTCTTCACTTATGGTCTCAGTATTTAAATACTAAAAATGCTTGCAGAGGATCTGACTCTGAACAGTTTATTGATTCAATTGAAAGAAGAGACATTAAAAAAGATGATGTTAAAGCATTGGTTCAAGGAAACTTTGCAGATTCATTACTGAATATTTTATTTGTTGAAAATCAGGAACTGGCTACATTTATCGGAGAATTGCATGAAAACAGAATAAAAGAGTTTGAAGATTTGGATAAAAAAATATTGTCCCTAAACCGCAAAAGAATTTTCCAAAAATTAAATAATAATATTCCACAAATATTTGGAGCTACTGAAAACCCAGAAGCTAAAATACTTGCTGGAGAATTTACAAGAAAAAGCGGGCACCTGCCAGTTAGAAAATTATTGGAAAAAGCAGGAGGAATAATTAAAAAGATAAAACCATGTTTCATGATGAGTCCTTTATCTGTTGCACAGTATCTTGACCCTACAAATGAAGAATTGCAGTTTGATGTTGTTATTTTTGATGAGGCAAGTCAGGTTAAACCTGAAGATGCATTAGGTGCATTTATGAGAGGTAAAACAGCAGTTGTAATGGGAGATACTCAGCAATTGCCTCCAACATCTTTCTTTGATCAAATGGCAACTGGTGAAAGTGAAGAGGAAGTGGCTACTTCATTGGATATGGAAAGTATCCTCCATTTATGTAAACTGTCATTCCCTGTTAAAATGCTAAAATGGCATTATAGGAGCCGTCATGAATCTTTAATTTCTGTTTCAAACAAGGAATTCTATAATAATGAGCTGTTGGTATATCCTTCTCCATCTCATGATGATCCTGAACTGGGATTAAAATTACATTATAATCCGAATACTGTATATGATAGAGGTTCGTCATCTGCAAACCATTTGGAAGCTCGTGATGTTGTAAAAGAAATTTTCAATCATTTTGACAAATATGGGGATACTAAAAGTTTAGGTGTCGGAACATTTTCCGTTGCTCAAAAAAATGCAATTCTTGAAGAATTGGAAATTGAACGTAAAAAGCGTCCTGAATTGGAGCCATTATTCTCAGAAAATAATGATGAACGTTTCTTTGTTAAAAACCTTGAAACAATACAGGGGGATGAAAGGGATGTTATCCTAATAAGTGTAGGATATGGTTATGACCAAGCAGGAAAAATGTCTCTAAATTTCGGTCCGTTAAATCAGGATGGTGGGGAAAGAAGGTTAAATGTATTAATTACACGTGCAAGGGAAAAATGTGTAGTATTTTCCAATTTCAAGGCTTATGATATGCATTTAACAGCCAATCCGCCATATGGTGTAAAAGCTCTAAAAGAATTCCTGTCATATGCTGAAAACTTGACATTGGGAGCATCACAAATAACTCAGCAATCCAGTGAACCGTTTGAAGATGCAATAGCCAGTTTCCTGGCTGAAAATGGTTACACAGTAGATAAACAAATTGGATGTGCAGGATTTAGAGTGGATTTAGCTATTGTTGATGATGAAAATCCTGGAAAATATATTTTGGGAATTACAACTGATGGAAAAATGTATGCATCAAGTAAAGTAGCTGGAGACAGGGACAGGTTAAGGGAACAAGTCCTAAAAGGTCTTGGATGGAAACTTTACCATTTATGGTCTACAGACTGGTATAGGAATAGGGATTTAGGACGTAAAAGATTACTTGAAGCTGTTGAAGTAGCTATTAGAGAAACCCGTGAAGAAGAAAAACGTAAATCAGAAGAAGCTAAAAAACTGGCTGAAAAAAGGAAAAAAGAAGCTGAAAAATTAGCTGAAGAATTGCGTATTGCAAAACAAAAAGAGCTTGAAGAGCAAAAAGAAAATGAAAAATCAACTCCTGATATTGGGGAAGATGAAAATATAGAAGTCATCCCTCCTGAAGATGATTGGGACTCTGGTGAAAATAAAACTGATTTCGATAATGTTGATGATTATTTATCTGAAGAAAATGATGATGAATCAGAGTTTAGTGAGGATGTGGTTTCTGATATTGATAATGATGAGAATATTGAGGTTGTTTCTTCTAAAGCTGACAGTTCTGAATTTAATGAGAACGCAGTTTCTGATGTTGATGTTGTTTCTCCTGAAGATGACGGTTCTGAATTTAGGGAAAAAATGGATTATGATGATGTTGATGTTGTTTCTCCTGAAAATGGTGGATCAGACTTTAGTGAGGATGTAGTTTCTGATGTTGAAATTATTCCTATTGAAGATGATGGTTCTGAGTTTAGTGAGGATGTAGTTTCTGATGTTGATGTTGTTTCTCCTGAAGATGACGGTTATGAAGTTAATAATGATTCTTTAAAATCTAAAAAAGAAGATTCATTTGAATCTAAAGAAAAAACTTATCAAAAATCTTCAAATAATAAAAATAAATCTATTAAAGACGAAGACAAATCTAAAAAGAAATCTTCTTTATCAAAAGGTTTTGGCATTAGTTCAATTTTCAAATCTAAAAAGAAAAATATGCAGGAAAACACTGGAATGGATGATATTAAATTTAGTAAAAATATTGAACATGAGAATGAATTAAATCTTAAAAAGGATGCTGCAGATTCAAAACCCGAAGAAAAAGCGAAAGAGGTAAAATCTAAGGATAAAAACATTGATAATGAGGATATAAAATCTAAAGATGATGAATCAAACACTTCAAAATCTGAAAATGACATTAAATTAGAAAGCAATTCGGAAGAAATTAAATCTCAACTAAGTTCTGATGAGGAAGCAGATTCTGTAGAATCAAATGATAATAAATCTAAAAACAGTTCTATTAAAAGTATTTTCTTTGATAATGAAAGACTGGAAAACAAAGAACATGGAACAATAGCTAGTGCGATTATTGGCAAATCTAAATTGGAAGAAGAGGAAATTGAAACCGTAGGTGGTGAAATAATGGAGAATGAAAATCCTAAGTTACATAGGCCAACTCCTAAAGATAAATATGTTGTAGAACCTGAAATTGTTGATGAAAATTCACAAGAGGACGAGGAAAAATTATATGAAAATCTGAAATTTAAGTCTAATGTGGATTTGGATGATGAGGATATTCATAATGTGGCTTCTAATATTGTGGCAAATGCTTTTGAAGAAGTAATTTCAGATGTTAATAATGAAAAAGACAGTGAAGCAAATATCATTGATGAAGATTATTATCAAGATTATGATGATGAAAATCAATATGCTCAACAAGATGACAATATTTCACAGGAAACATCAGCTACATCTACATCAGTTAATCAAAATGGTTATTATCAGGGAGTAAGTGGCATTACTAACCCTCTTAAAAAGAACAATGTTTACCATAAAACAAATGACAGTAAAAACAAATCTGTTAAAGATTCTCTTGTTGATTTAAAAAACGAAGTAAAATACATTAATAAATCATTAAAAGAAATTGAAAATCCAACACCTGCTGAATATGTAGCTGTAATTGACAGAACTGAAGAATATGATCCAAATGATTACATAACTCCTGAACATGATGAAGATGAATATATGTTTTCCCAGGATGAAACAGAAGAATTGACTTTTGCCGAAGCTGAAGAAAAAAGATATGAACAGGAAAAGTTAATGGAAGCACTTAAAAAAGAAATAGCCAGTGATGAAAATGTTATCATTCCTATTCATGAAGAAAAAAGAAGGCAGCAAATCCAGGATCAGGCTTTGGAGGACATTATTCAAACAGCTAATGAAGACTATGCTGAAATTGAAAAAGAGAGATTTAAAAATAACAATACATTAAAAGCATTTGATGACAAGAAACTTCCGGGAAAAGTTAAACTTAAGGATGAAATTGTAGAGTATAAGCAGGCTGAAGATATTGGTTTAACATCACAGGAAGATCTGTTTAAAAAGTCTAATGAGGAAGTAGCTAAGTCTATTGATAAAATTGTGGAAGTGGAAGGTCCGGTTCACATCAGTGAAGTTATTAAAAGGGTTAAGGACAGCTGCAATATAAAAAGAGCTGGTGCTAATTTGAAAAAGGCAGTTAATGGAGCTATTAGTGCATCTGAAGATGCCGGAAACATTATTAAAATTGGTGACTTTTTATATGATTCTGCAAGTAATGACGTAAGTATCAGAAAAAGGCATAAACCTAATATTGATTTAATTTCTGATGAGGAAATAGCTAAAAATATTGAAAGAATTTTAGTTCATAAACAGTCACTGTCTGCAAAATCCCTGCCGAAAGAAGTTTCAAGGAATTTTGGATTTAAATCAACTTCTAAAAAGACAGCTAATAAAATCAACAGTGTTTTGGATTTGATGATAGCTGATAATAGAGTCAAGTTGGATAATGATATTGTTGAGTTAAAATAGTGTAGAATCATGTCAACAAAAGTTAAATCTCCAGAAAATTTACCTAAAAAACCAGGTGTTTACATAATGAGGGACGCCAATGATGAAATTATCTACATTGGCAAAGCTAAAAATCTTATTAATCGAGTCAGGTCTTATTTTAGAGAAAAACTGGACAGGCCTAAAACTCAAATTTTAATGAGTCATTTTGACAGTTTGGAGTATATTGTAACTAATTCTGAAAAAGAAGCTCTTATATTAGAAGCCACTCTTATTAAAAAACATCGTCCAAGGTATAATGTGCAGCTTAAGGATGATAAGAGATATCCTTATGTCAAAATTACAAATGAGAAATATCCTAGGCTGATTATAACAAGAAACATTACAAAAAACGGAATATATTACGGTCCGTTTACAGATGTAACTTCTGTTAAAAAAACTGTAAAATTCTTAAAATCATTGTTTAAAATTAGGACCTGCAGAAATATGGATGGACCATGTCTGAATTCTCAGATTGATTTATGCTACGCTCCGTGTTCCGGTGAAATTTCAAAAGAGGAGTACGATGAAATAATCAATAAGATTGATTTGTTCTTTCAGGGAAAATATTCTGTTATTGTTAAAAATCTTAAAAAGGAAATGGCTGAAGCAGCTGAAAATGAACAATTTGAAAAAGCCGCTGTTTTAAGAGATCAGATAACTTCCATTGAAGAGATTATGGAAAAACAGTTTGTTGATTTGGTTGATGATGATTTAGATCAGGATGTAATAGCTATTGCTCCTAATGATAATGAAGTTGTAGTTATTATAATGCCTATCAGAAACGGTAAAATTGTTGGACGTGATGACTTTTTAATGAGCGGATCACAGTATGAATCAAATTCTGAAATATTATTTGCATTTATTCAGCAGTATTATGGATTCAATCGTCATATTCCAAAACAGATTCTTTTAAATGAACCTATTGATGATACTGAACTGCTTGAAGAGTGGTTAAGTGATTTAAGGGGCAATAAAGTTTATATTAAAGTGCCTATGAAAGGTGTAAAGCTTAGACTTGTCAATATGGCTCAAAAAAATGCCGAAATTATCAAACATCAGAAGAAAGCTATGGAAAATTCATTAATTGAGCTTAAAAAATATCTGAAGCTTGATAAACTTCCGAGAATTATTGAAGGTTATGATATAAGTAATATTTCAGGTAAATTTGCTGTTGGTTCAAAAGTTTCTTTTAAAGATGCAAAACCAAATAAAAAGAAATATAAACGTTTTAAAATTGAAACTCCAGGACCTAATGATTTTGCTATGATGAAAGAATTGTTAACACGCCGTCTAAAAATGATTGACACAGATGAAGAACCTGATTTGATTGTTATTGACGGAGGTAAAGGTCAGTTAGGTATGGCCTGTGAAGTTTTGGATGAGCTTAATTTAGCCCATATTCCTATTATTGGACTGGCTAAGGAATTTGAAGAAATTTATATTCCTAATTCTAAAAGACCAATTATTATTCCTAAAAATAATAAGGCTTTGCATTTGCTTCAGCAGGTTAGAGATGAATCTCACAGATTTGCAATTACTTATCACAGAAAATTAAGAAGCGATAATATAAGCGAATCTTCATTGGATGATATTCCAGGTATTGGTAAAAAACGTAAAATCAATATTTTAAAGGAATTTGGAACTATGGATAAGGTTAAAAATGCTTCTGTCGAAGAATTGGCTAAAATAAAGGGCATGAATGAGAAAGTAGCCACTAATGTTTATGAATATTATCATTAATCATCTTTATTTGATTTTTTATAAAATTCTATTTTTTTTCAATTAGATTTAAATATGATGAATTTTAATAAGTTTAATACAGTAAAAACAATTTATTGGGAATTAGATACTATGGTTAAGTGTCCAAGATGTGGATATGAAAATAACGATATTTCAGTATATTGTGAAAATTGTACATATCCGATTAAAAATCCACAAACTGCTAATTCAAATAATAAAAAAGACAACGGATGGAATATTAGCACAGGTAAAAAAATAGCTATTGTTTTAGGAATTGTGGTAATAGCTTTATTATTATTTTCATTTATTTATAACTCAACTCAGCCTGATAACAAAAGTTCATTAAATGTTATTTCCGCTGATGAAAAAGTACAGGAAGGTTCCAATTATCCTTATCAGGCACATATAATTTACAATGGAACCTGGTCCGGTAAAGTGGGAGATCCAAATTATATCCGCGAAGTATCAGGTCGTGGAGATGAATCATACAATTTAGACTGCGCACCATGGGACAAAGTAACAATGGTAATTGAAAAATCAGACGGCAGTTCCAATGAACTTAAAATAGAACTTCTTAAAAATGGTAATGTAGTAGCTGAAAACTCAACTACTAGTTCAACCGGCAGTGTGGTTATCAATTATAATTATTAGTTTGAAACTTCATTAACTTTAGCTTCTAACAATTCAATAAGTTCTTCAGTTTTGTATATTCTTATTTCTTCTTTATCTGGTTGGAATATTTTTATAAATGCAATTAAATCATGGCATAACTGATCATATTGTATATTGAATGTATTGAAGTTGGATAATAAAGCAATTACTTTTTTCTGGTTTAAATCATCATTATCCTTTAGTATTCTTTCAATATTTGCAAAATGTGTTTCAATCATTAGTTTGTCATTTTCTAAAGTGTCAATATATTCTTGAATTTTGTTGCTGTTAGTCATTTTAATCACTTATTTTAAAATATATTTAATTAAAATATATATAGCTTCAATTATAAAATTATCTATATTATTGTTGGGGCATAAAACATGATTAAAGTTGACAATATTAGTAAAACATATGAATTAGATAACAAGGATAAAGTTATCGGAATTAAAAATATCAGTTTTGAAGTTAAAGAAGGGGAAATCCTTGGAATAATGGGAAGAAGTGGTTCTGGTAAAACTACTCTTTTAAGATTGCTTAGAGGAGTTGAAGAACTTGATGAAGGAAGCATAACAGTTAGTGATGTAACTGTTCGTGCAGGTGATTCTCAATTTTATTATAATCAACTTAAAAAAGAAACAGCTATTCATCTTCAAAGATCATTTGGTATATGGCCTGAAACAGTCCGTGAAAATGTTTTAAGGAAATTATATGCTCGTAAATATTTTGATGAAGAAAGTACTGATTTTAATGTAGCTGAAAGTGAATTTGGTGATGAGGCAGATAAGATACTGGATATGGTTTCTCTAACTGATAAGGCTAATCATTATGCTGCTGTGTTAAGTGGTGGTGAAAAACAAAGATTGATTATAGCTAGACAACTTGCAAAACAGCCAAAAGTATTGCTTCTTGATGAACCAGCTACAATGGCATGCCCTAAAACAAAACAAGAAATTCTTGATGCTGTTAAAAAAATCAATAAAGAGTTAAATATTACAGTTGTTGTTGTCTCTCATTTACCTGAAATTCAAAGATATTTGGCTGATAGAGTTATTTTGCTTGAAAATGGTGAAATTAAAAAAGACGGCAATCCTGATGAGATTATTGATGAGTTTTTAAGTGAAATGGAAGAACCTGAAGATATTGAAAACATTTCAACTGATGAAACTGTTATTAAAGTAGAGGATATCTATAAAAGATTCTATTTATTCTCTGGGGGAGAAGTTCTACAAATTAAGGATATAAACTTTGATGTTAAAAAGGAAAATATTATAAGTCTTATTGGCCCTAGTGGAGCAGGTAAAACAGTTTTGCTTAGAATGTTGGCTGATTTGGAATTGCCTGATAAAGGGAAAGTTGTTTATGAACTGGATGGTGACTGGGTAGATATTTCAATGCCAAGTATGCAGCGTATGGATGTAAGAAGAAAATTAGGTTTTATGTATCAGGAATTTGCCTTAAGTTATTATTCAACTGTTTTAAGCCAGTTAGCTACCCGTTTAGGTTATAAAAATCAGGATGTTGTAAAACAAGCAAGGAAAAAAGCTGAAAAATTAGGATTAGGTGAAGAATTGCTGGACTCACTTTATGCTTTAATTGACTTGCCTGAAAGTGAAGCAAGAGACCTTTTAGCTAAAATAGGTTTGATGCCTGATATTTTAGAAGATTTATTCCCTAAATTCCCTGAAACAGCTACTAAAGAGGCAGTAAAAGATATTTTTGAATTGCTTGATTTGCCTTTGGATATTTTATATAGAAAATCATATGAATTATCTGGTGGTCAGGAAGTTAGGGTAATGCTTGCTTTAATTTTAATTTCAAAACCTGAATTCTTACTTTTAGATGAACCGTTTGGAGATTTAGACCCGATTACTTTAAGAATTGTGGCTAATTCCCTTAAGAAAATATCTAAAGAATATAACATCACTGTCATAATGATTTCACACAATACCGACTTTGTTAAGGAAGTAAGTAACAGAACTCTTCTTATGGAAGACGGTAAAATAGTAGATGATAGTGAAGATGTTGATAAAGCTGTTGATAACTTTATTAACTTATGTCATGCTGACTATTTAAAGGAGAATAATTAAATGTTTGATATTATTGCTGTTCCTGTTGACGGATCTGAATATGGGTATAAGGCTGCTGATGTAGCTATTGAAATAGCTAAGAAATTTGATTCTAAAATAGCTGCCATTCATGTTCTGGAGGAATTCTCTTTTAGTAACTATGGTGAATCAGAAGATAATGGAAATAAAATTCTGGCAAAAGTTACTAAAAAGGCTAATGATGAAGGAATAGATACTGTTGAGCATTTATTAACTGCTGATGCTTTAAGAGATATGAAATTTATCATTAATCAGGCACATGCTGATTTGGTTGTTATCCATGCATTAGGTTCAGATGATAAAAGATTTGTTTCTTTTGAAGAAAATGAAGTATCTCAAAATCAAATAGGTTCTGTTAGTGAAAGGCTTTTAAGAACTTCTGATGTTCCGGTTGTTTTAGTTAGGTAAAAAGTTGTATAAAAGAGTTTAAATATTATAACGAACTTAATATTCATAACATAAACTATTTTAGTTTTTTATAAAAAAGGAGACTTTTAATTTATGATTGTAAAAGATTGGTGTTCATTCTGTGGAGAATGTGCAGGAGTTTGTCCGAGAAATTTAATACAAGTTAAGGAGTATAGCTTAGTATTTGATGAAAGTGAGTGTAGAGAATGTAGTACATGCGTTGATGCTTGTCCTATTAATGCTTTGGAGAAAGAAGATTAAGGAGATTATTCTATGATTGAAACTGATGTATTAGTAATAGGTGGAGGACCAGCAGGTTCTTCAGCAGCAAAACATGCAGCTCTTGGTGGGGCAAAAGTCATTTTACTTGATAAAAGATCTGAAATTGGTGCTCCAAAAAGATGTGCTGAAGGTGTTTCTAAAAAAGGTCTTGCAAAACTTGGTATTGAACCAAGCCCACGCTGGATTACTAAAGAAATTGATGGTGTAAGACTTACTTCTCCTGATGGAACTGATGTCTGGTTAACAGAAGAAGAAATTGAATTGCCTGAAGCAGGTTACATTCTTGAAAGAAAAGTATTTGATAAACATATGGCTATGGATGCTGCAAGAGCAGGAGCTGAAATCAGAATCAAAACTTTAGCTACTGGAATGGATAAAATTGAAGATGGCTTTATTGTTTCTACAGAATCTATGGGTAAAACTGAAGAAATTAAAGCTAAAATAGTAATTGCTGCAGACGGTCCTGAAGGTCATGTTGCAAGATGGGCAGGTCTTAAAGGCAGTGCGAAAGCTAAAGAAATGGAATCCGGAGTTCAATATGAAATGGTAAATGTTGAATTTGACAGAGAAGCAGTCATTGAATTCTATTTCGGGTCATGTGCACCTGGAGGATATGTGTGGATTTTCCCTAAAGGTGATGACATAGCTAATGTAGGTTTAGCTATTCTCCAGCATAAAGCAACAAAACCAGCTATTGAATATTTGGATGATTTTATAGCTAAATGTCCTGCAACTAAAAATGCTCAGGCTGTTGAATTAAATGTTGGTGGAGATCCTGTTGGAGGAATGCCTAAAAAAATGTATGATGATAACATTTTGGTTTGTGGAGATGCAGCAGGTCAGGTAAACCCATTAACCGGTGGAGGAATCATCAGCGGTATGACTGGAGGAATGTATGCGGGTCAGGTAGCTGCTGAAGCTATTAAAGAAGGAGACCATTCTAAAAAATTCCTTAAAAAATACGATAAAATAACCCGTGATGATTTATCTCATGAAATTGACAAATACAAAAAAGTTCAGGAGTATATGTTAACTTTATCTGATGAAGAACTTGACAATATTGCTCATGCATTCCAGGATGTTAACTTTGAGAAAATTTCAACTACTGAACTTGTTAAAGCTTTAGTAAAAGTATCTCCTAAAGCTTTATTGAAATTAGGTAAATTTATTTAAGGTGATTTTATGATTCTAGTTACTGGTGGAGCAGGTTACATAGGTGCTCATACTAATAAAGCCCTAAATCAGGCAGGTTATGAAACTGTTGTTGTTGATAATCTTTCTAAAGGTTATGAAAACTTTGTTAAATGGGGACATTTTGAAAACTATGACTTTGGAAGTAAAGATTTAAGGGAAGTTTTTGAAAAGTACGATATTGATGGAGTTTTGCACTTCGGAGCCTTTTCATCAGTAGCTGAATCTGTTGAATTACCTCAAAAATATTTTAAAAATAATTATAAAAATACAATTAATCTTTTACAAATAATGAGGGAATTTGGAGTTAATAAGTTTATTCTCTCATCTACTGCTGCTGTATATGGAAATCCTGAAAAGGTTCCTATTACAGAAGACCAGGAATTAAAACCGATTAATCCATACGGTCATTCCAAATTCATAACTGAAAAGGCACTGGAACGTGAAGCTGCAAAAGGAGATTTTAATTATGTGGCTTTAAGATATTTCAATGCAGCAGGTTGTGATTTTGATTGTGAAATTGGAGAACTGCACGAACCGGAAACTCATTTGATTCCTTTAGTGTTAGATGCAGCTATTGGAAGAAGAGATTCCATTTCTATTTTTGGAACCGATTATAATACTCCAGATGGAACATGTGTTCGTGATTATATTCATGTTAATGATTTAGCTAAAGCTCACATTGATGCTTATGAATATTTATGCAATGAAAATGAATCTAATGTATTTAATTTAGGTAATGGAAAAGGATTTTCTGTTAAAGAAGTAATTGACATGGTTAAAAAAGTAACTGGAAAAGAATTTGCAGTTAAATTAGATGAACGCCGTGAAGGAGATCCTGATATTTTAATTGCTGATGCAACAAAAATTAAAGATAAATTAGGTTGGACTCCTCAGTATGATTTGGAAACTATTGTTGAATCTGCTTGGAACTGGCATAAAAAAATATATCAAGACTAGGTTATAGCTATGGAAAATGAAAATAGCGTAATTTCAAAAGTTGATGTACGTATAATTGTATCTGGATTGGATATTGCTGAAGTTGTATCTAAATCTGTAGATAATACTCAGCTTGAAAGGGATTATAATATAATTGTTTCTTCAATTATCCCTACAAATAATTTTGAAATAGCAAAAAAAGTAGCTAACGGTGGAGATATTATTCTCATTGGAGGTTATGGTCAGGATGAGAATTACAATTTACTTTTCAATGATTTAAAAACTGATTTTAATCATGTCGGTTTATTCGATTATAATAACATTATTAAAAATGAAACTGTTGACTCAAGTTTGGCTGCTGATGAAATACTGAATTCCATTATACGTGCAGCTTTATCTTATTCTTTAAATTTAGTTAATGTTCATACTTTAGAAAATAAATTATTAAAATTAACTCATAAATACAATAGCTTACTTGATGATTACAATAAACTCATTGAAGATTATGATGATGTATCTTTAAAAAATATGGAATTGCAAGAAACTATTGATGATTTAAAATCTGATTTTACCGCTTTCAAGTCTCGTTATGAGGATATTTACTCTAAGGAATTCCTTGAAATTTATAATTTGAATGATTTGTGGCAGGAAGCTTTTAGAGAAGACCTTGCAGATGCAAAAAAAGTTACAATAGCTACAAATAAGTTTAAACCGGAGAATATTATTGTTGGTCAGGGTTATATTGGTGCCCAATCAAGACAGGACGCAATAGACTGGCTGAAAATTATCAAAACAGCTTTAATATTTGTTGGAAATGATGAAGAAGACTTGAAACGAGATTTAAATAAAACTTCAGAAGTTGAAGATGATTATGATATCTCAAATAATTTTGAGAATTTTTGGGATTAAATCACTATAATTTTATACTAATAAAAAGAAAGTTTATAATTAATAATTATATGATATATGGGAGATTGTCAATGCAAGGAGAAATGCAAGATAAATGTGGTGTTGTGGGAATACATTCTGTAGATGATTCTAAGGATGTTTCTTCTTTGATTTATTATTGTTTATATGCTCTTCAGCATAGAGGTCAGGAATCTGCAGGAATGGCTACTTTTAGTCCAGATAAAGGATTAAATTATTACTGTGGTATGGGCTTAGTGACTGATGTTTTTAAAGATTATGAAATTAATAATCTTCAGGGAAATATGGCTATTGGGCATGTAAGATATTCAACTACTGGTGAATCTAAACTTGAAAATTCACAACCTTTTGTGACTGATTTTGATGATGGATTTATAGCTATGGCTCATAATGGAGATATTGTAAACTCTGATGAGTTAAGGCGTGAGCTTATTCGTGAAGGTTATGAGTTTAAATCAGGTACTGATTCTGAAGTAATTTGTTACATGTTAAGAAAAGAGCATTATTCTAAGGGTAAAAGTATTATAGAATCCATTGAAACAGTTTCTAAAAAATTAGTTGGATCATATGCATTAACTATACTTGTTAATGGTGATTTATATGGAGTTCGTGATCCTGCTGGAATGAAACCTTTAGCAATAGCTAAAAGAGGAGATGATTTTATCATAGCTTCTGAAACTGTTGCTTTTGATGTAATTAATGCTAAATTCATAAGGGATGTAAAACCTGGAGAAGTTATATATTTTGAAAATAATGAAATTCAAAGTTACATGTTGGAACTGGCTGATACAACTTCTCTTGCTCATTGTATGTTTGAATATGTTTACTTTGCAAGACCTGACAGTACAATTGATGAAGTTAATGTATATCAGACAAGACTAAACATTGGAAAACAGTTATATGAACAATTTCCAATTGATGCTGATGTAATTATCCCTGTACCTGATTCTTCAATTCCTGCAGCTATCGGATATTCAAGAGCTTCCGGAATTACTTATGGTGAAGGTTTAATTAAAAACAGATATGTTGGAAGAACTTTTATTATGCCTACACAGGAAGAACGTGAACTGGCTGTCAGGCTAAAATTGAATCCAATTAAAGAAGCTATTAAAGGTAAAAAAATAGTTTTAATTGATGACAGTATTGTTCGTGGAACAACTTCCAAATCTTTAATTGATTTTGTAAAAGAAGCGGAACCTGCTGAAATACACTTTTTAGTGGGATGTCCTCCAGTTGTAGCTCCTTGTTTTTATGGAGTAGCTATGGCCAGTAAAAAAGAATTGATTGCAGCTAATTATTCTATTGAAGAGATAAGACAGCAATTGGATATTGATACCTTAGGATATATCAGTTTGGAATCATTGGTAAAAGCTATTGGAATGCCTAAAGAAGATTTATGCTTAGGTTGTTTAAATGAATGTTATCCAACAGAGCTTCCTGATGATATTGAAGCTGAAACATACTATAAACCTTAAGATATTATGGTTGAATTATTATCTCCTGCAGGAAACTTTATTTCCCTTAGAGCAGTTTTAGAAAACGGAGCAGATGCCACTTATTTTGGTCTTGATGACTTTAATATGCGGGCAAATGCTAAAAATTTTTCTCTTAATGATTTATCTGAAGTTTCTAAAATTGCTAAACAATATTCAGCCAAAACTTATTTATGCAGCAATGTTATTTTAAACGAAGACAGGGCTGTAGAATTAAAAAATAATTTAGAAGAAATTGCAGCATCTGAAATTGATGGAATTATTTTATCTGATATAGGATTAATAGAGGATGTTGTAGATAACGGACTTGAAGCACATATAAGTGTTCAGGAAAATACTTCCAATTCATTCATGCTGAAAACACTTAAGAAGTTAGGTGCTAAAAGAGCTATTTTATCAAGGGAACTTAGTTTGGAAGATATTAAAAAAACAGTTAAAAAATCTCCGATTGAAACAGAAGTGTTCATACATGGTGCAATGTGTATGGCAATATCCGGCAGATGTTTTTTAAGTTCAGGTTTGTATGGCCGCAGTGCGAACTGTGGAGACTGTTTGCAGCCATGCCGTAAAAACTGGACACTGACTTTTGAAGAAGACAACAACGACTGCGTAATAAATCTGTCGGATGTTAATGAGGAATCATTTGTAATATCAAAATCATATGATGGCAGTTATAGAACTAACTTTTTTTCACCAAGGGATATGATGATGATAGAACATGTTCCTGAGCTGATTAAAGCAGGAATTGATTCATTTAAAATAGAGGGAAGAGCAAGAAGTCCTGATTATGGTGCAATGGTAACTAATGTTTATAGACAGGCTATTGATAAATATTATGAAAATCCTAAGGAGTACAAAGTAAATCCTCAATGGATAGAAGAGCTTAAAAGTGTATTTAACCGTGGATTTGATACTGGATTTTACTTTAATACACCATATGAAACAAGTGAAAATAATCAGTCAAAATTCATTAAAAAAGATATTGGTCAGGTTGTTAACTATTTTAACCGGGTAAAAGTTGCAGAACTTAAAGTATGGGATGATTTGGCTGTTGGAGATGAAATTTTAATACAGGGAAAAACTACCGGCTCCATAAAACATAAAATTGATTCAATGCAGATTGACGGCAAAAATGTCAAAAAAGTTGAAAGAGGCAATAATGTAGGGGTAGCTATTCCGACAAAAGTAAGAGCTAATGATTTTATTTATAAACTTGTTGAAAGGTAGATATCTATGAATAAAAGGCATTTGGTTGATAGTTTAAGTTTATCTCGAATAATTTTTGGAATTTTATTTGCCGGCAGTGTTTTTTATTTAAATGGTAATCTGATAATTATATTTGTCATTTACTTTTTTGCTGTTTTAAGTGATGTTTTAGATGGAAAATTGGCTCGAAGATACAAAATAGATAATAAAAACAAAGGGGCAAAGGTAGATGTTTTATCAGATTTTGCATTTATCATGTTAAGCTCTTTTGCATTGTGTTATGTAAATTTACTGCCGTTTTGGTTTTTGATTATAATAACCCTGAAATTAATGGAGTTTTTCAAAACAAGCTCTGAAGGTTTAGAATATGAAAAGTTTGGAACTTTAGTGGCTTTAATGTTTTATGCTCTTCCGGGAATAATTGTTTTATTTAACTTCTTTAAAATTCCTATAATTATAAATTTAATGTTATGCATATTTATTACAGTATGTGCAATTATCTCATCAGGTCTAAGAATAATACATAAAAGGAGAAATTAAATGATTAAAAAGATAGCTATTTATGGAAAAGGCGGAATTGGAAAAAGTACAACAGTAGCTAATTTATCTGCAGTTTATGCAAATAATGATTTAAACTGTCTGGTTATTGGATGTGATCCGAAAGCTGATACAACACGTACATTGTGTGGTAGAAGAATCCCGACAGTTGTGGATACACTTAAAAATAACAGAAAACCTAGTGAAGAGGATATTATTGTAAAAGGATACAATGATATTTTATGTGTTGAAAGTGGAGGTCCTGAACCTGGTGTTGGCTGTGCCGGACGCGGTGTAATAGTAGCTATGAAAAGACTTGAAAACTTAGGTGTTTTTGATAAGGATTTGGATGTAGTCATTTATGATGTACTTGGAGATGTTGTTTGCGGAGGTTTTTCAGTGCCTTTACGTGAAAAGTATGCTGATGAAGTAATAATTGTAACTTCCGGAGAATACATGTCATTATATGCGGCTAATAATATTGTTAAAGGAATTAAAAAACTTAAAGGAAATTTAAGCGGAATAATCTGCAACTGCAGAAATGTTGACCATGAAAAGGAAATTGTCAGCGAATTTGCATCAAAGATAGGAACTCGTATTATTGGAACTATTAATAGAAGCAATTTAATTCAGGAAAGTGAATTAGATGCAAAAACCGTTGTAGAAAAATACCCTGAATCTAAGGAAGCTAGTGAATATGAAGATTTAGCTACAAGTATTATGGAAAATAAAGTTTTCACAACACCTGAACCTATGGATGATGAGGAATTTGAAAAATTTTTCAAATCATTTTTAGAATAAATTTATAATATCTCTTTTACTTTTTTAAAGCCAAATACTATTATTTTTAACAATATATAAATATTTAAATGCCTATACATTTGTTTGTATAAGAAGATTGTTTTTATGATGTTTTGTTATTCATGTTTTTTTTTACGATATTTGTTTCTACATTTTTTAAAGGAATAAGTATAATTGAGAAATAATATTTTTTTATTATTTTGGGAGGTAGAAAATGCTTAAAAGTAAAATTTTAATAATTTCAACTATGATTTTATTCATACTATCTATTTCGGCAGTTAATGCAGAAAATGTAACTTCCAGTATGGTTAATGACACAGTAAATAATGAGTTTCACATAATTGATGGAAAATACTTGGAATATAATAACAGTGAAAATGGGAAAAATTTAAATGATGCTTCTAATGTGTTATATGATGGAAAAGATGGAAGCGTTTTAGAAAATAAAAACAGTAATGATGCTATTTTTAAGTATGGTGGGAATAATACTGTTGTATCTAAAGAAAAGCCTAAAATAAATGTAATTGCTGAGGATAGTATAATATTTGGTGAAAATTTAACTGTTAAAGTTGAATTACCTAAAGATGCTAATCCTAGTTGGGTGCTGATGTCTGTTGGTGAAATTTATTATTATGTTAAAATTGACGATGAAGGCGTATCATTATGGAATATGACCGGTTTAGAAGCAGGTATTCAATATATTAAAATTGGATATCGGGGCAATAATAAATATGAAGCAGTTGAAGTTTTCCATACTGTAAATGTTATTAAAGCTAATCCAAATCTTAATGTATTTATTAAAGATGTTAACTATGGTGAAAATTTAACTATTTATGCTACTTTAAATGGTGTAAATAATACTAATTTAACTGGTAATGTAATTGTAACAATTAATAATAAAAATTATTCTGTAGTGGTTATTAACGGTAAGGGAAATGTTTCTGCTGATAAGCTGCCTGTGGGATTGTATAATTTCAGTGCTACATGGGCTGGAAATGATAACTATAATGGAACTAATATTTCTGGTGGCTTTAAAATTAATAAAATAGATTCTACAATTGCCATTAATGTTGAAGATATTAAAGTTGGTGAAAATGCAACTATTATTGTTAATTTAGATAGTGATGCTACGGGCAATGTAACTATTACACTTGATAATCAGAACTATACAGTAGCTATTAATGAAGGTCAGACAATTAAAGTAATAGGTGGACTTAAAGCAGGCACTTATGATGTATTTGTTAAATATATAGGTGATAACAATTATAATAGTGCTCAAAACACAACTAAATTTACTGTATTGAAAATATCTGATTATAATATGGATGTCACGGTTCCTGAATTTAAAGAGGGAGTAAATTCTACTGTTGGTGTGGATTTACCTAAAGATGCAGAAGGTACTGTTACTGTTGAAATCGAAGGTAAAAAATACACTGCAAACATAATTAATGGAACTGCAAAAGTAAATATTCCTGGATTAGGTGTTGGAGATTATAATATCACTACAACTTACTCTGGTGATGCTAAATATGTTTCCATGACTAAAAAAGGAAACATAACCGTAATTCCAAATATGGATGTAAACTTATATGTTGATGATGTTGTAATGATTTATCATGATGGAACTCGTTTAGTTGCTAAATTAACAGATTACCAAGGTAGGCCAATTGTTAATGATATTATATATTTTACTATTAATGGTAAAACTTATGCTAAAACTACTGATGATAATGGTACTGTTTCTATGGGACTTAATTTAGATTCTAAAGTATATACAGCAACTGTGTCATATAATGAATCTGAGGTATACAGTAAAATATCCAAGAATGTTACTGTAACTATTAATCCGACTGTTATAAGTGAAGATTTAGTTAAAATGTATCAAAATGATACTAGATTCTATGTTAAGTTCACTGACAGCACAGGAAAAGCATTAACTAAGACTACTGTTAAATTTAACATTCATGGTGTATTCTACACTAAAAAGACTGATAAAGATGGTGTAGCTGATTTAGGTATTATGTTAAGACCTGGTGAGTACATTTTAACTGCTTACAATCCTGTAACTGGTGAAGAAAAAGGATTTAACATAACAGTAAAATCTTTAATTGTACAAAGTGACTTAACTAAATATTACTTAAACGCTTCCAAATTCCAAGCAACTATTTATGATAAAAACGGATCTTTAGCAGTAGGTAAAAATGTAACTTTCAACATCAATGGTGTATTTTACACTAAAACAACTGATTCAAATGGTGTAGTAAGTTTAGCAATTAATTTAAGGCCTGGAGAATACATTATTACAACAATGTATGAAGGATTAGCTGTAGGTAACAATATAGTTGTTTTACCTACTTTAGTTACTCGTGACCTTAATATGACTTATGGAGATGGCAGTAACTTTACTGCACAGACATTAGACGGTCAAGGTAAACCATTAGCTAATCAAAATGTTACATTTAACATAAATGGTGTGTTTTATAATAAAGTCACTAATGATAATGGTGTTGCTTCATTAACTATGAGATTAATGAGTGGAAAATATATCATTACATCTTACTGGAATGACTTCCAAACAGGAAATACAATAATAATATCTTAATTTAAGAGATTTTATTAATCTCTTCTTTTTCTTTTTTTATTGTCACTTTTAAGATATTTTTAATATTATAATCAAATTATAACTTTTTTGATGTTTAAAATTAATTATTTTTATTTAATTTGGATTTATATTAATTAATATTCTGTTAATGTGAAAATATAGTAATTAAAATGAGTATTATCTTAAAAATATATTATGCTTTAAATATATGAAATCATTAAATATAAAAAATAAAAAAAATAAATTATAATATGATTAACTAATTAGGGGACACATAATTTGTTAGATATAAAATTATTCAGAGAAAATCCGGAATTAATTTTTGATTCTGAGAAAAAAAGATTTAGAGGAACAGAAACTGCTGAAAAAGTTATTGAATATGATACTTTATGGAGAGAAGGGGAAAAAAGATTAAACTTCTTACGTTCTGAAAAAAACAGATTATCTAAATCATTTAAAAAAGCTAAACAGGAAGGTAATTTGGAAGAAGTAATTGCCAAATCTAAAGAAGTAGCTAATGAAATTAAGGAATTAGGGCCTAAAATTGAGGAATATAAAAAATTACGTGATGATTACAGATATAAGGTAGGAAATATCATTGATGAGGATGTGCCTATTTCTGATACTGAAGATGACAATAAAATTGTAAAAGAATACGGTGAAATTCCTGAATTTGATTTTGAACCGTTAAACCATGTTGATTTAATTGAAAAAATTGACGGTGCAGATATGAAAACAGCAGCTCAAATAGCTGGTGCAAGGTTTTATTATTTAAAACGGGATATTTTACATCTTAATTTGGCTTTAATTCAGTTTGCTTTAAATGAATTGGAATCTAAAGGTTATATTCCACTTCAAACTCCGTTTTTTGTTAAAGGAGAAGTGGCTGCAGAAACTTCTGAATTAGGAGAATTTGAAGAAACTTTATACAAAGTGGCTGATGAAGATTTATATTTGATAGCTACTGCAGAACAGACTTTAGCGGCACTTCACAGAGATGAAATCATCGCTCCTGAAGATTTGCCTATTCAGTACTGTGCCCTTTCAACCTGTTTTAGAAAAGAAGCAGGATCTCACGGTAAAGATACACTGGGAATATTCAGGGTTCATCAGTTTGAAAAGATTGAACAGTTTATTTACACAACTCCTGAAGAGTCCAAAAATGCTCATAAAAAGTTGCTTGAAGTAACTGAAGAAATATATCAGAAATTAGGTCTACATTATCATGTAGTAGCTATTGTGTCCTCAGCACTTAATGATAATGCAGCTGTCAAATATGATCTTGAAGCATGGTTCCCAGGTTCCAAGGCTTACAGAGAATTAGTTTCATGTACCAACTGTAAGGATTATCAGGCAAGAAAAACTAAAACACGTTTCGGAAAAGCAGGTTCCGGAGATGCACAAACATTGCATACTTTAAATAGTACTGCAATAGCTACTGAAAGGACTATCTGCTGTTTACTTGAAAATTATCAGCAGGAAGATGGCAGTGTTAAAGTTCCTGATGTTTTAGTTCCTTATATGGGTGGAAAAACTGTAATTAATGCAGTTAAATAAACCCTCTTTTTTTAATTAATTTTTTTCTTCATAGCAATAAATTCTTCATCGGTTAATAATCCTTTGTCATACATTTCAATTAGTTTTTCAAGATTAACAGTTGATTTTGAAGATTCATTTATTTTAGAACTGTTAATTTCCTGGTTTATTAGCTCATTTAAAAATTTTTGTACTTTTAATAATATTTCTGGACGGTATTTGTGAATTAATCTGGAATCTTGGGTAACTGCAACGTCAAGAAGTGATGAGGTGATTACTTCATTAATTTCATCACTGTAAAGTACACATTTAAAGGTTTCTCCGGAATCTAATACAAAGTAGTCATCATCGCTAAATAGGGATATATTTCTCCATTTTAGAATAACTTTAGTGTTATTTTCTCTGGATACTGCAATATCAATATCTACATATTTTTTTGAAATATTGATGGTTGTATAACAGTATTTAGCATCCTGTGTTTTAACTTTCTCAGTTTTTACTTCAGTTTTCACACCTGAAGAAGCTGCATATCCCAATAGTCCGAAACCAAATGTTGCCAGTGCTTTTGTACCTCCTCCGTGTTTATCTGTTGTAATTGGTGTTTTAATAGTTTGGTATTCGGCAGCACTAATTTGTTTTTTGTTTTTGAATGTCAACCCTTCACTATTGAATAATTCCTCTATTTGTGGTTTTACTTTATTTAAAACAGCCTTTTCAATATCTTTAAAATTTTCTTTTGTTTCATTTAATATTTTTTCAAAATAAGGGATAATATTTTCATTAGGATTACGTATTGCATATTCAATTAGTAAATACAGTATATGTGATTCTTCGTCATATGAAATGTTAAAATGGTCTTTTATAAGAATTTTTCTAAAGTTTGTGTTGTAATGTTCGGATAATGGAATAAGAATCTGGTTTATATAGAGTAGCTGGAAGTTTTCATAAGACAAGTCTCCGAAATAATTTTCTTTTGGTTTTGGAATTTCACTTCCGCAATTTTGACAGATACTTGAGTCATCATGATATTTTTTACCGCAGGTAGTGCAAAATCTTAAAACATTTGAATTATAAGCAACATCATCAACTATTTTTTTAATTAGTGATGTTCCGCTTGGTTGGCTTGTGTCATATCCGCAAAAACGACAGTATTTCCATTCATTCAGTATCTGTTTTTTACAATTTGGACATTTAATTAGGGTTACTAATGGAAGTATGTCATGTTCATTGTTTTTTTCAATTTTATTTCCACAATTCATACAAAAATTGTCGCTTTCTTCAATTGATGCTCCGCAGTTATCACATTTAACCATATTACCACACTTTATATATTTTTTTAATTTTTTAATTTAATATAGTTTGTTTATTTTTATTCGTATAATCTCAAACTTTATATAATAGATATATCCAATTATTTAGTAAAGGTGATAATATGCTTTCTAATAATATGGAATTAGAATTAAATAAACAAGTAAATGCAGAATTGTATTCAGGATATCTCTATTTGTCAATGGCTTCTTATTTTGAAGATGACGATTTACCTGGTTTTGCAAATTGGATGAGAGTACAAGCTCAAGAAGAATTGGAACACGGAATGAAAATCTATGACTATATAATTAGAAGAGGAGGTTCTGTTAAATTGGATGCTATTGAAGGACCTCAAACTGAATGGGATTCTCCATTAGCTGCATTTGAACATGTATTGTCTCATGAACAAACTGTAACAGGCCTTATTAATAATTTAGTTGACATTGCTATTACAGAAAAAGATCATGCTACCAATAATTTCCTGCAATGGTTTGTTGAAGAACAAGTTGAAGAAGAAGAAAATGCAATGGAACTGGTAGGTAAAGTAAAAAGAGCACAAAATTCTGTTGATTTAATGTATACACTTGACAGTGAATTAGCTAGTCGTGTTTACACTCCGCCGGCAGATAAGGAAAATTAAAAAGGTAAAAAATTTACCTTTTTTATAAGTTATAGACTTCCTCTGGAGGTACTATAACTATTTCATTTTTAATTAAAGCATCTATTAAAGCATTTAAATTATCAGTATGTAAAAGTAAAATTGCTTTATCTTTTTTATCATGAGTAAATGCATATAAATACTCTAAATCTAAGTTATTTTCTTTTATAGTTTTTAAAACAGATGATAATCCTCCAGGTGAATCTGTCATTTCAATAGCTACTATGTCAGTTGTTTTGACTAGATAGTTTTCTTCGAGTATTTTTTCTCCTTTTTGAGGATTATCTACTACAACTCTTAATATACCAAAATCAGAAGTATCTGCAAGTGAAAGTGCTCTTATATTTATATCATGTTCAGATAATGTTTCAAGAACATCATATAAGCTTCCTTTTTTGTTTTGTAAGAATATTGATAATTGTTTTACTTTCATATTGTTCATTTTAATCCCCTTAGTGTAAATTTCTTTTATCTATAACTCTTTTAGCTTTTCCTTCATATCTTGGAAGGCTTTTTGGTTCAACTAATGTTACTTTTACTCTTATTCCGGTTTCATTTTCAATAGATTTAGCTATTTTGCTTTGGATATCGACCATTTCCTTTACTCCATCAAAGAAAAGGTTTTTGGAAGCTTCCACTTTTACTTCTATTTGGTCTAAAGTTCCAGGTCTTGTAACTATAATTAAATAATGAGGCTCTACATCACCTACTTTAAGTAATGCTTTTTCTATTTGGGATGGGAATATAGCTACTCCTTTTACTTTAATCATATCGTCTGCTCTACCGGTTATTCTGCTCATTCTTGCACTTGTTCTTCCACATTCACATGGCTCATAGGTAAGTGAAGTCAGGTCTTTTGTTCTAAATCTGATTATAGGCATTCCTTCTCTTTCAAGGTTTGTTAATACAAGTTCACCTTTTTGGTTTTCTCCTAATGTTTTGCCGGTTGTGGAATCAATTATTTCAGGATAGTAAATATCTTCAGCTATATGCAATCCTTTTTGAGCACTGCATTCTACTCCTACACCAGGTCCCATAAGCTCTGTCAGTCCGTAAATGTTGTATGCAGGTGCTCCAAAGAGATTTTCTAATTTTTGTCTGATTTCTTCACTCCACATTTCAGCTCCAAATCCGATAGCTTTAAGATTCATGTCTCTTGGGTTGATTCCGTCATCTTCAGCTACTTCAGCCAAGTGAATTCCATATGACGGTGTTGCAATTAAACAGGTTACTCCAAAGTCTTTCATTATTTCAATTTGTCTTCTGGTCTGTCCTGTTGATATGGGAACTATTGTTGCTCCAACTTTATGTGATCCGTAATGGACACCAAATCCTCCTGTGAATAATCCGTATCCGTGGGTATTTTGAATAATATCGTTTTCACCAACACCCATCATTCCCAATCCTCTTGCAGTTGTTTCTGCCCAGGTATCTAAATCTTTTCTGGTGTATCCGGATACTACAGGTTTTCCGGTAGTTCCTGAAGATGAATGTATTTCTTTTATGTCTTTCATGTCAACTGCAAAAAGACCGTAAGGATAGCTTTCTCTTAAATCATCTTTTGTGATGAACGGCAGTTTTTCAATATCTTTTAAAGTTTCAATATCTTCTGGGAAAACTCCACATGATGTATATTTTTTATTGTAATATGGAATTTTGTTAAAAGCTAGTTTTACTGTTTTTTGAAGCTTTTTTAATTGTAGTTCTTCAAGTTCTTCCCTTGACATACATTCGATTTTCTCATTCCAAAACATAAATTGGCCTCATTTTATTTTTAATAATAATATATGTTTCTTATTAGCTTTAAATGTTTAGATGTTTTTACAATAAAAAACAGTATTTTATTAAAGTTAATATTTATTAATAAGTGAAAATTTGGGTTTTTAAAGAAATTAAAGAATAATAAAAAAAAGAAAAAAAGAAAAAATTATTAATTTAGTGTTTTACTCTTCATTTTTTCGTTTATAATAACCGTAACCGAATATTAGCACCATTACAATAACACAGATAATCAGTGATATTGGCATATCTCCTTTTGTAGATGAACTGGAAGATGTGTCTTTGGATACTTCATAAGATTTTCCGGATTCCTGTTCAGAAGCTGAAACTTCACTGCTTGAAGAGGACGGATTTTGGGAACTGTCAATACCAATACTTGAAGATATTTGAGAGTTGGATCCGCCATAGCTTATAATACTGGATTGTGTTGTACTTGTAGCTTTTGATGAACTTTGACTTTCTTCATTTGAATCTGGATTATTTGAATTTGTCGGAACAAATGAATTGGCAAAAATGTTATTTTGAGTAGCCTGATAAAGTTGGTCATTAAATTTAGCCAGTAAATCAGGATTAATGTATTGTGAAGCCCATTTTAACATAGCTATATTACCACAGCTACAGTCACAGCATGCAACACCGTTTACAATTATGGAATTGGCCCACATTGTTGCTAAATTTTCCAGTGTTCCTTTATCTGTTTGCCAGTAACCGTTATATGCAGCAGTTAAAAGGGTTCCTGCAGATGAAATAAATGCATAATTATTGTTTCCGCTTTGTAACCAGTCAGTTACTCCTAAATTGTATTTGTCTTTGATGTAAACATTATATGATTCATCCCACATCCAGTTGTTTACTGCATTTGGTCTTGTTACAGCCCATCCAAATAAATTATTCAGGAATTTATTGGATATATAACGTGCTCCACTGTATCCTTCATTCATCATTCCAAGTATCCAATTTGGATTGAAGTATCGGGTTGCTGTTTCTTTAGACAATACAGTTTCAATGGAACTGATATACGGTTTGTCTTTATTACCATACATTAACACATTCATATTAGGAGTTTTTCCATTAATATATGAAACTGCCATTGAAAGACCGCCCCAGTAATCAAAGAAATCATCATTATCTGCAACGCCGTAAACATTGGTATTACGGCTGACGATAATGTCGTCAGTATTATTGAGAACTCTTGCAAATACTACAGGATTTGTTTCGCCCCAGTAATTTTTAGAGTACATATTTCCCATTCTGCCTAAGTAAAATTTAGCTAAATCATTGGTATTGTTCCATGTCCAACTTAATGAAACGGATTTGGCAATACCTGCTCCATAATCTCCATTTGGCGGTGCAAATACGCGGGTAATAGCTACTTCTCCGGCATATGTATTATTATAGCCCAAATCTTTGTAGTATATAAAATCATTAACCCAATGACGGGCTACATAATTTTCATCAAAAGATTCAGATCCGACTCCATAATATCCGATGCCTTCCATTACTTTATCCAGTGCTTCTTTCATGTCTTTTCCATATTTACTTTCCATCAATGTTTTATTATTAATGATAGTTAAATATGATCTGGCTAAAGCTACTCTAAATGCATTGTCTAATAATGAAACCTGAGTGCTGTATAAATCCCTAAAGTTACCGCTTGTAATGACAACAACATCTATTCTTTTTTTAGCCCATCCCTCAGGTCTGACCAAATCTTTTAACCCGACAAATTTTGGCATTATTTTAGTTTTGGTACCGACACTGTCACCATCTTCAGTTTTACCTCCTGCACTTGGAGATGAAGTATAAACAGGTTGCATACCTAACAGATATAATACTACTGAAATCAATGCACCGTTATCTCTTGCTGTTTCAACACACCAAATTCCCATTGCAATTTTTTGTGTTTTTTCATTAAGAGATGACAGTGTAAGCAATGTCAGTGTTTTGGCATAGTTATATGCTTCTTCTGTTGGCAGTTCCTGTGATTGATCATGGAAGAAATTCCCACCAGTTGGAAGTGAATTAATATTAATTACATCTCCATCAGCTACAACAGGAATATATTTACCATTTAATCCATTAATAAATGATGTTAATTCATTGTTTATGGAAGCATAGATTAAAGAAATATAATACCTTGCATAATTCATTGTAGCAATTAAACTAGGGTTGTCTGAACCTAAAACATTAGCTACTGTAGTACTGTTTGAGAATATTAATGCAGCTACTATTTGTTCACTTGTGTTTAATACTTTATCTCTTTCTAAGGCATTTAATTCAGAATACTTTTTAGAAAAGAGGTATTTTGCAACTTCATCAAATATTGTTGTGGTTATTCCATCATATGTAAACTCCTGGGACAGTGCAGCAACTACGCTACGACTAATGTCAGTTACTGTCCAATTTTGACCAATAGCATGCAAACCTAGTGGGTAAAGGGTATTTTGAACTTCAAATAAAAATTTATCTGCAGCTTTAACCACTTCATTTAAATTTAATTTTTCAAATTCCTCCCGAGTTAATCCCATAGATTGAATATAATTATTTTTTTCAATTAATAACTTAATGTTGGAAGCTATTGTATCTTTTTGAGTTTTATCAGTAGTATTTTCATATTTATTTATTAAATTAGCTATTGCAGTTAGGTTGCCGTAGAGACTGGTATAAGCTAAAGGTGAGGTTAAATGAGTAATCATAACTGCAAATCCTCTTCTTTTTGCTTCTAATCCCTCTCCTAATCCGTCAGAAATATAGAAATATATCTGTGGAACGTCACCAACTACAATTGATCCGTAGTCAGTTGTTGACAATAAAACTTCTTTTCCAGGTAACCATTCATGTGTTGCATGTCTTCCAATAAAAACCATAGCTGAGGAATATTCTTTTTGCATATAATAATATGCAGCCAGATACTGGTGTGTAGGTGCTACTGCAGAACTATGATATAGTAAATCTGATTTAGCTTCCCATCCTCTTTGAGGTTCTGGAGCTATGAATATGTTACCGAATTTTAAACCGGGAATTACAAAGTATGCTACTCCATTTTTTGTAACTGTCATAATGTTTCCAGGAGCTTCTCCCCATCCGTTTAATCCAGGAATATTCAATGCTTTCCATTGGGATTTAAGAGATAAATATTCCTGATAATCGCTATCATTTCCGCTTTGTAAGTATTTGTTTAAAGCCACAACGATTTTATCTAGAAGCATGACTCCATTTTCAGTATAATTTTCAGGTAATAATGATTTGACGCCATTATACCAGTCACTAATTATATCCTTCATTGGTGAGGTATAATTAATAGCTATTGCATTTCTAGCTAACTGACCAATATATGCAACAGGACCTTCAATAACTTGAACTTTAGAAATTGGTTCTAAACTATTAAACCAGTTTTCATATTCTGCAACTGGCAATAATACGATATCTGGCTGATTGGATAATTTTTCCAATTCTCCAGGAGCCCAGGTTGCTACATTAATACCGCTTTTAATCATCATGTCTTCAAGTTCCTTAACAGTTGTTGGGAGTTTTCCCACATTATATCCCTGTGATTTAAGTTCATATAATAAATTATAAACACTTGTAATTGAATCTAAATAACTTGATCCGATATTTTGTTTTCCTGGAGGATAGTTGAAGTAAACTAAAGAAATCTTTTTGTCACTGTTAACTGTATATTGTAAATTTATCCAGGAAACAATTCTTTTAGTAAACAAATCAATATTTTTTTCATGAGCTTTAAAACCGCTTAACTGAGCTCCGGTTTTTGAAGAAATTTCATGGGTGACTCCTCCAACAAATGTAGCTTCAATAATGCCCTGTGCTTCACCAATTGCTACATGCCACCATTTATCACTACGATTCCCAGGAAGCCCTGTAGCACTTAATTCCCATTCTTCATTACTGACATAATCAGAATGAACCGCACGAAATACTGGAACACCTGCAGTTTCAAAGTACTTGGTTGTATTATCAAATAAATTTCCTCCAATACCATATGCAGGCATTGAAATTATTGCATTGACATTATTTGTATATTTCAACGGATTATTTAAATAGGCTTTATAACTTGGAGCATTGGTAAAGTATTTTACCATTACTTTTAACTGGTTTTCAGAACCGCCAGCTGCTACAACAGGAATAACATTGCATCCTTTAGCTTCTAATGATTTGATTAGTGCATAATATGGCTGTAATTGACCGTTACTTACATACATATTACTTTCAAGTAAACCCACAGTATATGGTCTTGAGGAATCAAAATATTTCTTTTTATATTCTTCAAGTGTCATGTACTGTTCTCTAAATATTCCGTATTCATAGGTTTTACTAAAACGCGGATCGGAATATTTGCATTTGTATCCGGTAATATTTAAAGCCCACAATATTTCATTTATTTGATTTTCTTTGTTATTGTAATTTTTATACAACACTGCTTTGTTAAATTCTGCATTGACTAATTTTCCATCCCCATTTGTAATATATTCGTAATATACATCGTAATTTTGCCCTCTTTTAGTCATTGAAAAGTACTTGTTTAAAAATTCTTCAGTATATATACTTTTATCTGAAAATATTTTTTTATGATTTATTGTTGAATTTCTAACCAAATGTAAATTTTTTGCTTGAGAGCTACTGGATGTTTCTAAAAATAAAAACAATTCTTTATTTGATAGATTTGGATATTTTAGTAGTAAATTAGTAAATACTGAATCAGCATCAGAAGTTAACCAGTTAATAATAACAATATCGCTAGTTTCCACAAGAGTATATAACTCATTTTCATTCATTTTGCAAATTTGATTACAGCTTCTAACCTGTATATCTACATCTTTGTATGTGTTTAGGATATCGCAGGCAGCATCATTTAATATGTTTGTCCCAGGATTATCGCTTATTAGCAATGCCTTTTTAGGAATGTTATTTTCTTTAATTTCATTACTATAAGATAGTTTATACGGTGGGAAGCTGCATTCCTGAGAATTATTTTCACAGATACTGTTTTCTTCCAAGTTGATTTCTATGTTATCAGCAGTTGTTTCAGTTATATTTTGAATTTCAGAGTTTGTTGCATTTTCCTGTGCAGAAATTGCCGTTGGACTTAATGATATAATTATTGCTAATATTATTATAAATGGTATTATAGGTGAAAAATTTTTTTTATTACCTAAATTCATATATTACCTCCTATTGAAACATAATCAGCTTATTTGATTAAATCACCATATTTCTATTCTTTTTTAATAAAAAATAAAAATTTTAAAAGTTCTGTTTCAATGTTTATTTTTATTGATTTAAAATTTAATAAATTTAACTATATTAGTATTACTTACCTGATAAAAAAATAGATTTAAGTAATACTTTTATTTTAGCTAAATTTTAAGTATTACTTTTTTTGAAATTATTAATTTATAAGTAATACTTTAAATACCTATTTATATTACATTTTTTATAATAAAGTTCATTAAACAATTTTTTTCATTGTTTAATAAATTGAATCCTTATAAACGAGGTTATAGGAAGATGAATATTAAAAACAAATTTTTTTTTATATTGGTTGCATTGATTGTTGGTTTGTTAACAATTAATGGTGCATTTGCAGAAACAGCTGATTCAATGCCTGAAATTGATCAGGGTACTGTTTCAGGTGATGCAGAATTAATAAGCACAAACCCTTGGAGTACCACAGGAAGTCTTGAATATACAATTCATGATGGTGTGCAGGAAATTACTTCTGCTAAGGTAATTGTAAATATCTATTCAGGTAGTGGAAATTCGGAAACCTATGCTTTACACTCAAATACTACATTAAACACAGCAGGAAATAGTAAGGTATTGGGATATGAAAATTTAACTTATGTTGGTAATCAGGCTGGTGATCCGAATGTGTATGTGATTAATAATCATACTACAAAACAGTATTCTGATTATCAAATGGTTTATGATGTTTTAGGTGATTTAAAAGATTTAGGTCCTAATTCAAAAATTAAAATAGATGTAACTAACACTCCATTTGAAGGTAAATCTTTTGATGGACGAATAAAAATGATTGGATTATTTATTGCATATAATGACGGGGACAGCGACAGTATCACATATTGGTTAAATGTAGGAATGTCATGGACTCAGGGCACTGTAAGCAATTTAATTTATACAAAAAATTACACTGGTGACATAGGGGAAGTTAACTTTGAAGCAATAATGTTGTCTAGCAATAACGGAGCATATAAGTTTAATGATAATCAACTGTTTATTCCAGAAGACACTATTGTGAAAGATTATTATATATATAATAAATGGAATGTTACAGATTATTTCCAAATAGGAGATAATAATAATTTTACATATTCTGCACTATCTCAAGGATATGGTTCTATTAAATCAAGTGTTCAATTACTTAAAGTGATTAACAGAGAATCTCCTGTGGTTACTACTAATATTGCTTCAGAATATAAAAATTCTATTTATGCTGGTGTTACTAATAATTTAACTATTACAGTTAACAGCATTAACAAGGATTTAACTAATGTAACTGTTTATGTTTATGATAATGGCCGTGTTGTTGGTTCTTATTTGGTTGATTTTGTAAAAGCTAATTCTTCCAAATCAGTAAATATAATAGATTCTTTTATTAGGCCAATTGATGAAAATACTGTTTTAGGAAACAATAATACCAATGTTGTTTACAGAGTTATTGTTGAGGATAAAAACGGTATTTTAAATGACACCAACAGCAGTAATTTTATGGTGGTTTATAATGGTAATTTAGGAAAAGATTTGGCATATCCTGCCATGAATGCTACAATTACACGTGTTTATGATATTACTGGTGATGTAATTATTTTAAATAAAGATGATTCATCATATTTAGGATCCAAGAGTACAAATGGAAGCGACACATGGAATATTGATTTTAAAGGGGAGTTAAAAGAAGGATTGTTATATGTTTCATATAATTGGAATAAGCAAGCTGATGTAAGTGATTGGATAGTTACTTTTAATAATAAAATCATTACACCAATTGCCCATTACCGTGACCAGTCTAATTTAGGAGCATACGGCAAACATGGCTACGGACTTGCAGTTTATAATGTTACAGATTTAATCAATAAAGGATTAAATACTTTTACTTTAAATAAAACAAGTGGTTTAACTGCTGTTTATCCAAGTTCTTTATTACTTTTAACTAATAATGAAAATGGTGCTAGTAAAACTGTTTATATAAGTGAAGGTGCGGATTTACTTTCTAAAACAAATAATAAAAATTTGGATGTCGGAGCTTATACTAAATTTAACATTGACTCCACTTCAATGATTAATTCCACATTATATGTTTTTGCAGCAGGCGGACAAAAAAATGAAGGAAACATTGTTTTTAATGGTGAAATAAAAAGTGATGTATGGAATAAGACTTCAAATTCAATTGATTATTATACTTTCAACACCTCGGGTTTAACTAAAGACAATAACACTGTATTTTTCCAGTCTACAGGTTCAACTATTCTTGCATTACATCAGATACTTGTTGTAGAACGTGAAAACATACAGTTAGCAGTTGAAGATATTGAAAAATATTATGGCGGATCAGAAAGACTTAATGCTACTTTAAAAGATGGTGCTGGAAATCCGATAGCTAATAAAACCATTACATTTACTGTAAATGGTAAAAAATACAATAAAACAACTGATTCCAATGGATTTGCATCATTGGCAATTGGCCTAATGTCTGGAACATATGATGTAACAACAATGTACGGCAATATGTCTGTTTATTCAAAAGTTGTTGTTAAAACCACTATTGAAGGTAAAGACCTTGTTAAAATGTATAAAAATGAAACTCAATTCTTTGCAACTTTCTTAGGTACTGATGGCAAACCGTTATCTAACATTGATGTAACATTTAACATTAATGGTGTATTTTACACACGTCAAACAGATGAAAATGGTGTAGCTAGGTTAAATATTAATTTAAGACCTGATGTGTATATTTTAACTGCTATTAATTCAGTTACTGGTGAAAGTAAAGGATTTAATATAACTGTTAAATCTTTAATTGAGTCAAATGATTTAACCAAGTACTACAGAAATGATTCTAATTTTGAAGTAAAAATTTACAATAAAGACGGAACCCTTGCAATAAACAAAGAGGTTACATTTAATATTAATGGTGTATTCTATCAAAAAACCACAGACAGCAACGGTATAGCCAGGTTAGGCATTGCTTTAAGACCTGGAAATTATATAATTACCACTATCGTTGACGGTCTGGATATAGGTAATAATATAAATGTATTGCCGACTTTAGTAACAAGTGATCTTTCCATGAAATATCTTGACGGTAGCAACTTTACTGTGCAGACCTTAGACGGTCGGGGCAATCCGTTAGCTAAGCAAAATATATCCTTTAATATAAATGGTAGATTCTATTACAGAGTAACTGATGATGAAGGTATGGCGTCATTGAATATAAGATTAATGCCTGGAGAATATATCATTACTTCATATTGGAATGATTTCGAAGTTGGAAATACAGTAAAAGTAGATTAAAATTTAAAAGAGAATTTTACAATTCTCTTATTTTTTTAAAATAAATTTTATATAGTTTAAAGTAGAAATGGTAAATACGTAATTAATATATTATTGATTATATTGAGGAAATAAATATGGATATGATGAGTGTAATGTGGCAATTTGGTGTACTGGCTGCCGTAATCATATTTGGAATAAAAATTGGTTTGGCGTCTGGTCTTGCTAACTTGTCAAAAAAATTATTTGCATGTATCTGTGTCGGTTATGGCGGTGGTGTTTTATTATGTACATATGTTGCATCATTCTTTGCTGAACAGATTACTGAAGCTATTTATAGTTATAATACTGTTTTTTATATAATTATGGCATCTATCATGATTATCGCGGGATTGTTTACTATAAGAGAATGGAAAGTTCATGATAAAAATACAACTACTGCTACCTGTTTAGCGGTTGTTGCTCCTTGTCCATGTTGTTTTGGAGCGATTATTGCTTCTGTTTTAATTGTAGCGCCTACTGTAGGTTTTTCATTTATGGGTTTAAGTAAATATGTTGCAGCAGCATTGTTAGTTGTTATGATTGTAACCTATTTTGTATCCAATACTATCATTAAATTTATAGATAAGCCTTATCCTATTGTATTGGGAAATTTCATGTTATTTTTAGGTGCTTATTTCTTGTTGTCAGCTATTGTAATACCAAGTATTGCCCAAGCAATGCAGGGGCAATTTGGCGGAGTAACTATGATTGATTCTCAATCTTTAATTTTAATTTTAGTTGCTTTAGTTGCTTTAGTGATTGTAGGTGTAGTTTTATATAAAAGAAGTGATAATTTATTAAAATAAATATATTAGGTGATATTAAATGAGTTCAATACCTGGTACAGAATATTTAAGCGGAGCTTTAAATGTTATATCTCAAAGTTTAACAATTCCTGTAATGGTTTTATTATTAATAATTGCTGTTGTTTCTGTTATTGCTTTAGGTGGATTCATATCTGAATACACATCAATGAAAAAAGTAGGTGTCGGAAAAATAAGGGATTTAATATTTAAAATTAATACAGCAGCTTCTGTTGATGATTTGATGAATGTTATATCTGGTTCCGATATTCCAAAATCTCAAAAGAAAGTTTTAACTGAGATTGCAAAATCAGAAGCACTAGATAGTGATTCTAGAGAAGCTTTAGCTCGTAAATTAGTAGAACATGAAGAAGAAAAAATTGATAAAAGTTTAAGAAATACAGATATTATTACCCGTGTCGGACCAACTTTAGGATTAATGGGTACTTTAATTCCATTAGGTCCGGGTCTTGCAGCATTAGGTGCTGGAGATGTAAATACCCTTGCAGATGCATTAACTATTGCATTCGATACTACTGTTGTGGGTATCGGTTCCGGTGCTTTATGTTATTTTATTTCTAAAATTAGAAGAGGTTGGTATGACCAATATCTTTCTGATTTAGATGCGTTATCTGATGCAGTTCTTTTTTTCATGAATAAACAGTGATTTTATGGTTAGAAGAAAACAAAGAAGGAGAAGAGCTTCTGATGATGACATAGATCCTATGGCAGGTACAACAAACCTTGTTGATGCAATGCTGGTTCTTGCATTAGGTTTTTTAATATTTGTTGTAATTAGTTGGAATATGCAAAGCGTTATTTTTTCTGACATGAGCCAAGATCAAAAGCAGGCAGTTATGGAATCTATGAAACAGGTTTCAGAAGTTACACAAGGTCAAGAATTAAATGATACTCCAGACACATCTCAAAGTTCTGGACAAGGTTTCACTGAGCTGGGAAAAGTCTATAAAGATCCATCGTCAGGGAAGCTGATTATGGTAGAGGGCTAATCCTTCTACATTTAACTTCTTTTTTTTTTAAAATTTTAATTTATCAGTATTTCTTAAACATTTTTACATAAAAATTAAGCAATATTTTTTTCTTATTCTATCAGTAGCATAAACATAATAAATTATAAATACTCAATCAATTAAATAAAATAAGATAAGGTGATTAAGTAATGGAATTTTGTCCTGAATGTGGAGCTATATTACTTCCTATGAATAAAAAATTAAAATGCAAGTGCGGATATGAAAAATCTTTATCTGATGAAGTTAAAGACCAGTATGAAGTTAAGGGAGAAACAAATCCTAAAGCAGAAGTAATAGTTACTGATAATAAGAATGTAGCATTGCCTACTACAACAATTACATGTTATAAATGTGGCGGAACTAAAGGTTACTGGTGGACAGTACAAACAAGGTCTGCAGATGAAGCTCCAACAAATTTTATCAGATGTGCAAAATGTGGAAACACATGGCGGTCATCTAACTAATTTTTTAAATATTATTAGGTATAAATTATTATACTATGAAAATGCTTCAAAAGACATTAAGGTCAGTTGTAGATAATCCGAAACATATTTTCAAACTGGCTGTTCAGGGAATATTTGTAGGTATTTTTGCCGGAATAATGGTTTGTTTATATCGATTTCTTTTATACTCATCAGAAAGTATTTTAAGAAATTTTTTGGAATTCATCAACGGAAATATCTTTTTAATTATAGCATGGTTTATCATATTAGCTATTTTAGGATTATTTACAGCTTTTTTAGTAAAATGGGAACCTGATAGTATTGGCAGTGGTATTCCGCAAATCAATGCAGAGGTTAAAGGTTTTTTAAACACTAACTGGTTGAAAATTTTAACAGCTAAGATTAGTGCCGGAGTCTTAACTGCACTGGGTGGTCTGTCTTTAGGTCCTGAAGGTCCTTCTGTTCAAATAGGAGGAATGGCCGGAAAGGGAATCTCCAGAATTTTTAAGGAATCAAGAACAGATGAACTGAGACTTATTTTAGCCGGTTCAACTGTAGGTATTACAGCAGCTTTTAATGCTCCGTTAGCTGGAGTGATTTTTATAATTGAAGAAATCAATCATAGTTTTGATAAAACATTAATTTTTATAGCATTGACTGCATCAGTTGTTGCTGATTTTATATCCAAATCCTTTTTTGGACAGGCAACAGTTCTGAATTTCCCATTACATAATCTTCCGCTGTCATCTTACTGGCTTTTGATTGTTTTAGGACTGCTTTTAGGTATTTTAGGTTATGTTTACAATGTTGGAATGATTAGGGCAAATGACAGATTGGCTAAAATGTCTAATATTCCACTTGAAATTAAATTCATATGTGTATTTTTAATATCTGGTGTTGTAGCACTATTTATTCCTGAAATTCTTGACGGAGGACATTTCATGCTGGATATGCTTGATGTAGCTATTCCGTCATTAGGTATTTTGATATTTTTACTTGTAGCCAAATATCTCTTTTCAGTGGTGTCTTTTTCAGCAGGAACTCCTGGAGGAATATTTTTGCCTCTACTGGTTTTAGGAGCATTTATTGGAGCTATTTTTGGTTCTGTTGTAATTCCTATTTTTGGTCTTGAAAGTTATTTGATATACAAGTTTATTGTTATTTCAATGGCAGGATTTTTTGCAGCTACCGTAAGGTCTCCGATTACAGGGGTTGTTTTGCTTTCTGAAATGTGCGGATCAACAGAATCTCTGGTAGCTATGCTGATTGTAGCTATTATTGCATATGCTGTTCCTATGCTGCTGAATAACCGTCCGATTTATGAGTCTTTATTTGAAAGATTACTAGCTAAAAATAATCATGATTTTATAAAAGACCATTCAAAGCATATTTTATCGGAATATGTTGTTCCTTCTGGCTGGAAGTATACAGGTAAGCCAATTAAGGATATTCCTTTTCCTAAAGGATGTATTGTAGTTTCAATTACCAGAGGTGGAGATTATATACTGGCTGATGAGGATATTACTATAAATTATGCAGACCAAATTCACATGCTGATGGACAGTAAAACTTATCCTTTTAAAAATGATGAAATGGGCGAATTAATGAGTAAGGTGATACAGTGAACATGATATTTAAAAGAAAGAGCGTTAGAAGTTTCACTGATGAGAAAGTCAGTACAGATAAAATAAAAAATTTAATCAGAGCAGGAATGCAGGCTCCTTCAGCTTTCAACTCCCAGCCATGGGAATTCATTGTGGTATCTGATAAAAAGGATTTAAAAGCTGTTTCTAAAATGAGCAGATATGCAAGACCAGCTGAAAATGCTCAAAAACTGATTATTGTTTTGGGAAATACTGAAAGGGATAATGTTGTAATGCCGATGATTCAGCAGGATCTGTCTGCCTGTACACAAAACATACTGCTTCAGGCAGTTGCTGAGGGTCTTGGTGCAGTATGGTTAGGATTTTACCCAATTGAAGATAGAGTAAACAGTTTAAGGCAGTATTTTAATATTCCAGAACATATTATTCCATTTTCAGTAATAGTTATTGGTTATCCTAAAGAAGATAAAGAACCTGAAAGCAGATATGATGAATCTAAAATTCATTTAGGTAAATATTAATAGTACTAAAAATATATTTTATTTTAGTAAAGTATGAGGTTAAATAATGGTAAGTGTAAACTTAGAAGCTAAAAAAACCGTAGATGTAATGATTGAAAAACAAGATGAATTAAACATTGCTGTTAGTCAATTGTCAAATGGTGCTACAATCATTGATTGTGGTGTAAATGTTGATGGAAGTTTCAAAGCAGGTGAACTTTACACTAAAGTTTGTCTTGGGGGTCTTGCTGATGTTGGAATTTCTATTCCTGGTGATTTATCTGAAAAATTCGCTCTTCCTTCAGTAAAAATTAAAACTGATTCTCCAGCTATTTCTACATTAGGATCTCAAAAAGCAGGATGGTCTGTATCTGTAGGAGATTTCTTTGCACTTGGTTCTGGTCCTGCTAGAGCAATCTGTAAAAAACCGGCTGAAACCTATGAAGAAATTGGTTATGAAGACACAGAAGCTGATTTAGCTATTTTAACTTTAGAAGCAGATGTATTGCCTGGTGAAGATGTTGCACAATACATTGCTGATGAATGTAATGTGGATGTTAAAGATGTTTACTTACTTGTAGCTCCTACCTCTTCTCTTGTTGGTTCTATCCAAATTTCCGGAAGGGTTGTTGAAAACGGAACATACAAAATGTTGGAAGCTATTAAATTTGATGTAACTAAAGTAAAACATGCTGCAGGTATTGCTCCTATTGCACCAATTGACCCTGACGGACTTAAAGCTATGGGTAAAACTAACGATGCAGTTTTATTTGGTGGAAGAACTTACTACTATGTTGAATCTGATGAAAATGATGATATAGCTGATGTTGCAGCTAAATTACCTTCCTCTGCAGCTGACGGATATGGTAAACCATTCTTCGATGTATTTAAAGAAGCTGAATTTGACTTCTACAAAATCGATAAGGGAATGTTTGCTCCTGCAGAAGTAGTTATTAATGATTTAACTACTGGTAAAATCTACAAGGAAGGATATGTAAATGTGGATTTACTTAAAAAATCCTTTGGTGTAGACAACTAAATTTAATTATCTTTTATCAGATAACTTTTCTTCTTTTTTTATTTTTTTCTGACCTGTTTGAGGCTTTTTTTAAGTTTTCCCGAATATTTTATACAATATGTTTAAATACTTATTTTTCAATAAATAAATACTAACTCACAGTTTGAGTGATTTTTATTTAAATTAATTTAAAAAGGAGGACTTTAAAATGAGTTTAACTGAGATTTTCAATGATTCTTTAAAATATCCATTTTCCGACATGACCAAATTTTGCATAATTGGTATTGTAATGGTTGTATCTTCATTAGGTTCTTTAGAAATTGGAAATGCAATAATTTCTTCTGTTTTAGGTATTGTTGCTGCTGTAGCATCTATTATAACCTCCGGATATAGTGTAAGTGTTGTAAAAAAGGCTATTGTAAAATCTGATGAAATTCCTGATTTGGATTTGCGGGAAAATATTATTGACGGGTTAAAAATGATAGTAATGCTTATTGTATACTACATTATTCCGATAATAATAACTCTTATTGTAGCTTTTGCAACTGGTTTCTTTAATCAGTATATTGAAGTTGCAACTTATGCTTCCCAATATGGTTCTAATTTTGTAAATATGGTTTCTGAAGATTTAATGATGTCTTTAGTAAGTTCTGCAGCAATAACTATTATTATAGGTATAATATTGCTTGTTATTTTCTCATTATTATTTTATATGGGAATTTGCAGACTTGCCAAGTATAACAGTTTGTCTGAAGGTGCTGATATTCCTGAAGCAGCTCGTGATTTAAAAAGGATTGGTATAGGTAAAGTTATTGGTTGGATGATTTTATTATTTGTCATTGTAGCTATTCTTACCTTTATTGAAACATTTATTTCATCAATTCCATCTGTCGGTATTTTAATTTCAGCATTTTTAATTTCAACATATAATTTATTTATTGCATACAGATCAGTTGGTTTATTATATTCTGCTATTGAATAAAACCAATTTTTTTTCTTTTTTTTTACGATTAATTTTAAATAGTTAATTATCAATATTATTTCATTGGAGAGTGTTTTAGATGAATATAAGTGAGATTTTTAGTGATTCATTTAAATATCCGGTTAGTGATATTAGAAAATTTGCAATATTCGGTATTGTTGTTGTTTTAGCTACTCTTAATGTTTCAATAGCTAACAGTTCAGTTTTACAGATAATTTTAAATGTTGTTTCATTTGTTGCAATTATTTTAATTTTAGGCTATGGGTTAGATGTTGTAAAATATGCTTTTAGGAAGTGTGATGATCTGCCTGATTTTGATTTTAAAACAGGCTTTGTCAATGGTTTAAAATTATTTGTAATTCAGTTTTGCTACTTTATAGTTCCATTAATTCTTGTATATATTACAGCTTATTTTTCCGGATTTTTACAGTCTTTAGCAGGAATAATAAAATCATATTATGAAACTGGCATCTATTCAATTTCAAATTCATTTTTAACTTCCATGTCAATTACAGTTGTTACAGCAATTGTGCTTTTTGTAATTTTCATGTTGTTTTCCAGTATTGGAATGGCCAGATTATCTAAATATGATGATATTTTTGAGGCAGTAAATATTTCTAAAGTTTTTAAAGATTTAAAGAAAATAGGAATAGCTAAAAGCATCGGATGGTTAATTTTACTGATGATTGTTGGTTTTATCATAACTCTTGTCGGAGCTGGAATTTCAGTGATTATTCCAGTTGCAGGTTCTATTATTGCTTCATTTATTGTTATGTCCTATTTCTATCTGTTTTATTACAGAGGTGTTGGTTTATTATATTCAAATATATAAACCATTTCTTTTTTTAATCTAAAATTTAATATAGCTTTACTGTTAAATAGTTACATAGAATATTTTTATTTTTAGAGGTTGTTTAATATGGATTTGGGAGAAAATATTAAAAAATCATTTGCATATCCTTTATGTGACTATAACAAGTTTGCAATGATTGGAGTTTTGAGTGTTTTTTCTGTTTTGTATTCAGTTTGTTCTTCATTTGCAGGGGATAATCCTGGCGTAATTGTTATATCTGTTTTGATTAGCTCTATATTTTTCGTATATCTTATGGGATTTTCTGTTTCTGTAATTGAATGCGGGATAAATCTTAAAGAAAAGATTCCTGATTTTAAAGTAGGCAGGGATATTTCAAACTTTTTTAAATATCTTGCTTTAAGTATTGTTTATGGGATTGTTCCTGGAATTATTATTTTTATTACAATTCTTGGAAGCGGGATATTAAAAATATTTACTGATATCTCTCCTTATATTCAATATGGAAATACAGATATTCCTCCAGATTTGCTTTCCAGCTTCATGTTTGCTTTTTTGATTATTCTTTTAGTAACAGTTGTTGTAACAGTTATTCAGTCAATTTTTACTAATTTGGGAGTTGCAAGAATGGCAGCTAATAACAGTTTTTCTGACGGATTGGACTTCTTTGAAGTTTTTAATGACATCGGAAAAATCGGCTGGTTTAAAACTGTTGGATGGTTTATTGTAATATGTATTTTAAACATGGTATTTTTCATGATTTCAATGGGAATTATGATGATTCCATATGTTGGAGTTATTCTAGCTGCATTTTTCATGATGACATTTATGAAATTATTTAATTCATATTCAGTAGGATTATTATATTCTGATGCTTATAAAATCAGTAAAACTCAGGAAGATATTAAAGAAATTCCGAAAGCTGAAAACATCAATGAGGAAAGTGATGTTTTAGATGAATATGAAGAAATCAGCAAAGATAAAAAGGAAGATACAATAGACAGCATGTATGGTGAAAAAGATGAGTAAGAAAGTAGTTATATTGCACGGCAGTCCACGTGTAAGTGGAAATAGTGATATATTAGCTAAAGAATTTAAAAAATAATCAGAATATGCAGGAAATGAAGTTAAAAAAATTTCATTTCCAATGAGATTTATTAATTATTGTAAAGGCTGTTTAGGCTGTGTATCTTCTGGAGAATGTGTTATTCATGATGATATGTCAGGGATTTTGGAAGATATGGTAGATGCAGATGTTATTGTATTTGCAAGTCCTATTTATTTTAATACAATTAGCGGACAAATGAAAACAATGATTGACAGATTAACTCCAAAAGCCAGGTAGTTAAATGATAAGGATTATTATTTCTTATTTTCCGCAGCTAGTGATAATCAAAAATCATTGGAACCTGCAGTTTGTGAATTGAGAGGATTTTTAAATTGCATTGGTGTTGAATCTGAAAAAGGTATTGTTTTTGGTTTGAATGCTGAAAGTGAAGGTGAAATTAACCATAATGAAAATGCTTTAAATCAGGCTTTTGAATTTGGAAAAAACATTTAATTTTACTGTGATTGATTTCACAATTTTTCACTCTTTTTTTTAGTTAACTTAGCTTTAAATACTTTTTAAGGATAGTATTAAATATTGTTTAAAACATAATATATAGTAAGGTGAAGTAAATGAAATTTAAAATAACCATTAATGATAATGAGTATCATGCAGATATGGTGGACTGTGATTTAGTAAATCAGATAGCTGATATGTGTCCTTTTGAAGTTACTTTCAAACAGCATCGCAATCAGGAGTACTTCACTAAATTGCCAAGTCAGGCTAATGATGATGGCTGTCCATTAACTACAACTATTTTAAAGAATAAATTATACTATTATCAGCAATGGAATGCATTTGTCATCGTTTATGAAGATACAAATGTCAGTCCTTACGAATTAACCTATGTTGGTGAATTTGATGAGGATGTTAGTGAATATCTTCAGGAAGCAGGAAGAAACATTTTTGTTGAAATGGATGTAGAATAACTCTATTATTAAAAAGCTATATTACATATGTTGTATATAAATAGTATGTGATGTGGTGATTTTTTATGGAGATTACTATAAATTTAAAAACAGTTTCTACAATTGTAGCTATTGTAGCTGTAATTATTGGTATAATTGAAGGGTTAAATGTTTTTAGTTTATCTGGCTTGGTTCCGGATTTTGTATTTTACGGATCTTTAGCAATAATTATAGCTATTTTAGGTCTTTTGGGAGTTTATATTTCTAAAAGGGATATTAGAATAGCTGCAATTCAATATATAATTCTTGGTCTTGGTCTTTTTATAACTATTGGCTATTATGGCGTGATTGGTTGTGTCATATTTATTGTTGCTGGTGTTTTAGCTATTGCTGAATATGTACAAACTAAAGAGGAAGTTACACCAGACAAAAAGCTTTTTTTAATTCCTGTTTTAACTATTATCATAATTGTTTTGTTTTTGCTTGCCAGTGCAGGATTAGGTGTTTTAGATAGTATGGCTGCTTCAGATTCTGTATCTTTCAGTGGTTTGAGTGCGGCTATATCTAATGATTATGGTGTTACCTCCGGTGATTTGACAGGAACATTAAATGTTGATAAGGATTTTGATTACTTGGAAGTTAAAGTTCGTTTTTATAATTCCAATAATTTAACATTATATGAATCATATGCCTATACCGGAAGTAATGTTCATCCTGGAAAATATTCAGTTGATGCATTTTATTATGGAAATGAAATGCCTACAAAAGCAGTAATTGAAGTATATAATGAGGTTAATGGTGACCCGATTCATACCCAAAATGTAAATATTAATTAAATGTTATCCAAGTAGGATAACACTTTTTTTTATTCTTCAACTGGTTCATAAATCAGACCGATTCCGCGGGTTTTAAATAATTCAGCTAATGCAATTATCAGTGAAAATATGAGGTTTGTAAGGAAAAACATTGCCCACCAGAGAGGTTCCGGTGATGTAAGTGTATTTATTCCTGAAGTTCCAATAATCATCATAGCTATCATGGTGATTGCAAACAGCACAAATGCAATTACACATTCTATTATCAGCAGTCCGATATAGAATAAAACATATCTTGCAGGGCCTATTGTTAAAATTACTTCTTTTATTTCTTTAAAGTCAAATGCTTTTTTGAAGTTGTCATGAGCAGCCATATTTGATAGGCTTATGAAACTTACAAAATATAATATGATTGCCAATATCATGGATATTATTGCTCCGGCAGTTTGGATTATTCCTCCGGAGATGTTGTCTAAAAATGGGGTAGTGGTAACAGCCAGTATTATTATGGGGACTGCAAAGTATACGAATTTAACAAGAAATATTTTTACTCCGTTTATTAGCATTTCTTTCAGGTTATTAAATTCAGGCACTTTATCTGTTCCGTTAATCATTCCATGTGTTGAGATTTCCAGTATTCTGTATTCATATCCTAAAAATAAAAATATTGGTATTAATGTTAGTAATGAAGGTACAATTAAACTGGCGAATTTTAAATTTAAATTAGCATCCTGATAATGGATTAATATTAAAATATATGCCATCCATATGATAAAAGTTGAAAATAATGTTAGTCCAAAGTAAAGTAGTGATTTTGAGTTTTTAATTGAGTATTTAATGCTGTCATTGTATATGTCAAGTATCATTTTTTTCCTCCAGTATTTGCAGCAACTATGTAAAATATATGTTACTTATGTAAAATTAAGTTTACATCATATATAAATGTATGGTTTATGTTACATATCTGGAGTAAAATTTTAATGTAGAAAAAAAGTTTTAAAAGAAAAGAAATGAATCTTTTCTTTATGGTCTTAAACCGGATCCGCCTTGGAGAGTTATTGTTTCTCCGGAGATATAGCTTGCAGCTTCAGATGCTAAAAATAAGCAGGTTCCACCAATATCTTTTTCAGCATCACCAAATCTTTGTAATGGTATGCCTTGTATTGTTTTTTCATAAATTTCAGGATATTCTTCCCTCCACTGTTCTAATTGGGCAGTCATTACAAGAGGACATACAACATTGATGTTGATTCCGTCGCAACCCCATTCTGTTGCAGCTACTCTTGACATACCTCTGATTCCTTCTTTTGCAGCAGCATATGATGACTGTCCGTCTCTTCCAAACAATCCTGCACCAGATGCAAAGTTGATTACAGAACCTTTGCTTTCTTTAAGATATGGATAAGCATATTTCATAAAATTAAACACTGCATATAATCCGGAGTTAATTGCTAAATCAAAGTCTTCTTTTGTATGTTCTACAAGTTTTAATCCGGATTTGGAAGCTTGTGCATTGTTTATTAATACGTCAATTCTTCCATATTCATCAGTAATCTGTTTGATTGCATCTTTTACCTGGTCTTCATATCCGCCGTCAGCTACAATAGGCAATACTTTTACATCATATTTGTCTTCAAGTTCTTCTTTTGCTTTTAAAAGTGTGGATTCAGTTCTACCTGTAATTGCAAGGTTTGACCCTGCTTTTGCAAATGCTGTAGCTATACCAAATCCAATTCCTTTTCCTCCACCAGTTATTATTGTTACTTTTCCACTCATATCGTTGTTCATAAATACTCGCCTCTTAACATAAATATAACGAAGTATATTTATCACGATTTATAATATGCCTTTTGTATTATATAAAATTTGCTTATTGATTTTTATTAAAATGGATTGTACTGATTTATTTTCATCAGTGGCGGATTATGTGTCTTATTTAATTTTATAGGATTAAATTTAAACATATGTTTAAAAAAAGTAGAACAATTTTATAAAAAAGTAAATTAAAAGATTTCTCTTAAGACTGTGTGGTGTTGTTGTCATTTGAGAAATCTGCTTTGTTCTGGTCAAAATCACCTGTAGCTTCTTTTATGGCATTGCCGTCATGTATGATTTCAACTTTGACATGATCTATTGCTAAATATTTTGGGCTGTTGTAAAATGCAAAACAGGAACCGTATTCGCTGTTGTCTACAGTATTTAACCCTTCAGTTGTAGAAGCTAATGCATTTCCATTACTGTCATAATATGTTGTTTTCAGAAGGTAACCCTGGGTATTTGACGGAAGATTGCTAAATATAGCATTTACATTGTAATAATAATCGCTTTCCTCACCGGTTGCTGAAATATCAGTAATGGTTATTGAGATGCTGTCGGGATTGTAAAATATATTGCTGCTGAAAATAGCCAGTCCTATAATTATAATAACTATAACTGCAACAGGAATTAATATTTTGTTTTTAGGAAGGTTAAATGAAGCTTTGTCGCTAAATATTTTAGAATCCATATCATTATTTGATTTAGTTTTATCTGGAGCTTCATTAAATAATATTTCATCTGCATCTTTTTTAGGGGTTTCAGCTTCTTCAGTTTTCATAACTTCTTTGGGAGTTTCTTCATCTGTATGAGTATTGTCAACTAAAACAGAATATCCGCATTCATTACAAAATTGTGCATCATCAGGCAGTTCATTTCCACATTTCGGACAATATTTGCTCATTTTGTTTTCACCTCTATTATAAATTGAATCTGTATTAATATGTATATAATTTGTTATTGATATTTGTTTTTAAAATTTTTCGAAAAATTTATTTATCATTACTGTTTATTTTTAATTAAGAGGTTTTTTATATGGTAGAATTAAAAGGAACAAAAACTGAGGCAAACTTGAAAGCAGCTTTTGCAGGTGAGTCACAGGCACATACTAAATATGAATACTATGCAAGTCAGGCAAAAAAAGACGGGTATGTTCAGATTTCCAATATTTTTTCAGAAACTTCACACAATGAAAAGGAACATGCTAAAATCTGGTTTAAACTATTGCACGGTGGCAGTATTCAGGATACAGCATCCAATCTTAAAGATGCGGCAGAAGGTGAAAATCATGAATGGACAAGTATGTATCCGACTTTTGCAAAAGAAGCTAGAGAAGAAGGATTTGATGAAATAGCTTACTTATTTGATGCAGTAGGAGCTATTGAAAAAGAACACAATGAACGTTATGATGTTTTACTCAAAAAAGTTGAGGAAGACAGTGTATTTGTAAAAGAAGAAGAAATTATCTGGATTTGCGGAAACTGCGGACATATTTTCAAAGGAAAAGAAGCACCTGAAAAATGTCCTGTCTGTGCTCATCCAAAAGCATACTTTGAAAAAAAGGCAGATAATTATCTCTAGATTTTTAAAATCTGGACTTTTTTCTTCTTTTTTTTTTTTATTGTAAAAAGGATTTAAATTTAAAAAAAAGTTAAAATTTAGCTATTTGTTAATAGCTATTAATTTTTTAGCAGCTTTCATATCATTGCTGTAGATATGGCCGCTGGTGGAGTGGTAATGGATTCCTCCGAAGTTTACTTTTTCGCCTAATAACTCTTTATTAAGCTCTTCTTTCATTTTAATTCCGATATATGCTATAAAAAACATATTTGAATAGAAAGCTCCAAAGATGTCGTTGGACCTGAATAAGCAGTGGATTGTTAATTCATTGTTGCGAACAATGCATTGCAGGAACTGTAAACATGGAATGTCTTCACGGTCCTGATCCAATTTCGGGTCATATGTAACAGCTACTGCACGGTTACTTCCAATTGCATGCAGCATTCTTTTTTTCATCACTTCAAACTGGTCAACATCAAAATGAGCCAATATTCGGTTTGGATAAGTGTATACAAAACCCTGATCGTCACTGTTTTCAAATGACTTAACATATTCATAGAGTGCATCACTTTTAATAGGACAGCCTTCAATATCGTACTTTCCTGATTTGATTTCGTTTAGCATCATATCAGTAGTCATATGCTGGTATTTTGCCACAAATTTCAAGTTTAACGGATCATCAATTACGTAAAAATTACCTAAACTTTCTTTTAAATGGTGGTTGCTGTCTTTATATGTTTCCTTTCCCTGGTTTAAGATTTTTTTAACAAAATCCAAATAACATTGATTGATAGATAGCATAATAAAATAATTCCTTATAATTAGTTATTTTAATTTTAGTTTCTTTTATGATATAAATTTAAATATTTTTGTTTATAAATAAATTTATAATTAGATTTATTAAAATATGCTTAATTGAAATATAGTTTACATCGCTATTTTATTTATGATGGTACTTATGTAATTATATGATAATTTTTGTATATTGCCTTTATTTTCGAAATAAATGTTATATGTGTATTTATATTAGTAAATCTAATGTATTATTGTATAAAATTATATTCCATATATATTTATACGATATTATAAAATTAAATTTTGGAGGAACAAAAAGTGGTCAAATGTGTTAATAAGTCAATTGTACTTTTTTCAGTATTTTTGTTATTATTAATGATTGTTCCATCTGCTTTTGCTAGTGATGCTGTTGATAACCAGACAGTCATTAGCAGTGATGAACAGATTGAAATTTCTGCTGTTGATGACAGTGGAGTTATTTACAGTCATGGTGAAGATACTAACGTTCTTACAGGTTCTAATGATATATATTTCAATGCATCTGCTGAAAGTGACGGGAGAGGAACACAATCCAGTCCATACAAGTACCTGCAGTATAACAGATTAACTTCAGGCTGTACTGCTCATTTCGCAGACGGTACTTATGAGCTGGATTCTAAAAAAGGAATATATTCTTCCATGACTTTCATGGGTCAGAGTGCTCAAAATACTATCATTAAGTTTAATGGTATTGCTTTTAATGTTGGAGATGGCTATACTTTAACTTTAAAAGATTTAACATTGGATCATGCAACTGTTAAGAATTTGGGTACTGTTAGTGCAACTAATGTAATATTTAAAAACGGTGTAGCTGTTGATGATACTTCTTACGGATATGATAATGCATACGGAGGAGCTATCTACAATTATGTCAGTACTGATTATTACGGTTATGTGACTAATGTGCCTAAAAATACATTGTATAATTGTACATTTCTAAATAACAGTGCGATGTATGGGGGAGCCATTTATCTGCCTTACGGGGAATTATCTCTTTCAAATTGTAAGTTTATTAATAACTCTGCACATTGGTTTGGCGGAGCTATAGCTTCTGATAAGGATTCTAAAATTTCTGTTGTCGGCACTGTTTTTGAAAACTGCCGTTCTGTAGATGATGCAGGAGGAGCTATTTATGCATTTTCTACTGATTTGGAAGTTAGAGACAGTACTTTTAATAATTGTTCTGCAAACTTTGCAGGAGCTATCTGTAGTTTAAATTCTGAAATTTTAATTTCTTATTCTAATTTTACAAATAATCTTGCAAGATATGAAGGTGGAGCAGTATATAAAATGTATGGTTCAGGAACTGTTATAAAGTCCAACTTTACTAAAAATGCTGCTTTAAACGGAGGCGCATTATTTAGCGATAACTGTACTTCTTTTGAAATTAAAAACTCTGAATTTGCATCAAATGCAGCAACAGGATTTGGAGGAGCAATATTTTCCAATGCAAATCCTAAACTTACAGTTGATGGAGTTACATTTACTGACAATAAAGCCAGTTACAATGTCAACATATTAAATCAGTCTAATTTCAGTCCTATTGTATCAAGCACCAATAATTACTCATTATTTGTTTACAAATCATTATTTAACGGTACATTACCTGCAAGATATAATTTAGCTGAAAATGGTTTTGTAACTGATGTTAAAAACCAGCAGGATTCAGGTAACTGCTGGGCATTTGCAGCACTTGCTTCACTTGAAACCTGTGTTTTAAAAGCAAGCAATAAAACATTTAATTTTTCTGTGGAAAACATGAAAAATTTAATTGAAATGTATTCTGCCTACGGCTGGAAAAGGGAAACTAACGAGGGTGGATATAACGGAATGCCGATGGGTTATTTGGCTAGCTGGTTAGGTCCGGTTAATGCTACTTTGGATCCATTTGATGATAAGGGAACTTTATCCCCGCTTTTAGACAGTGAAATGCATATTCAAAACATTTATGTTTTGCCTGCACGTACAAGTTACACTGATAATGATGCTATAAAAGAAGCTATTTTAAAATACGGCGGATTATATGCTTCATATTATCACTCAGCAGGTTATCTCAACTCTAAAACTAATGCTTATTATGATCCATACACAGGTAATGGAAACCATGCAATTACTGTAGTTGGCTGGGATGACAATTATTCAAAAAATAATTTCTATACTGCTCCTGCAGGTGATGGTGCATTTATAGTTAAAAACAGCTGGGGAAGTTCCTGGGGAGATAATGGTTACTTCTACATTTCTTACTATGATAGAGTTTTATTTGCTGTAAATAAAGATAATCAGGCATTTACCTACATTTTAAATGATACTGTAAGATACACCAAAAACTACCAGTACGATGTTGCAGGAATGACTGATTACTTAATAACCGGTAAAAAAACTGTATGGTATAAGAATATTTATAATGCAACCGGCAATGAGGCAATTGCTGCTGTATCAACATTCTTCAATACAACTGTTGATTATGAAATTTCTATTTATGTAAATGATGTATTGCAGCTTACCCAAAACGGCAGACATGAAGGAAGCGGGTATTATACCATTCCATTAAAAGAATATGTTCCTGTAGCTGTTGGGGATATCTTCAAAATTGTTGTAAAACTTGCAAATCCTCAAAATGGATATGCTGCTGTTCCTATTTCAGAACAACTTTCAACAACCAGATGTTATTATGCTCCAGGTGTATCATACTTCAGTAATGACGGTAAAAAATGGACAGATTTATATGATTACTCAGCTTCAGCTTATAGCCACACATATAATTCTCAGGTAGCCTGTCTTAAAGCATTCACTATCACTGATATACAGAATACAACTGTTACTTTAAATAACATTGCTCCTAAAGTTCAGGAGTTCAGTGAAATTATAGCTACTGTAACTGACGGTAAAGGCAAAATGGCTAAAATCGGGGAAGTTATTTTCAGCATTAACGGAACTAATTACACAGCTGGTGTAGTTGACGGTGTTGCAAAGATTAATGTATACTTTGATGAAGTTGGAGATTATGTAATTTCAGCTAACTATAAAAATAACGGATTATATAAAGGATCTTTTGTTCAAAAAACCGTCAGCGTTACCAAAACCGATGTTAATTTAACTGCTGATATTGGCGATATTGTTTATGGTGAAAACCCTATTGTCAGTATTAATGTAACTTCAGTAGCTGGTGTTAATGTAACAGGTGATGTTGTTTTAACAATCAGCGGCAAAAAATATATTGTTAATGTTGTCAATGGTTCAGCTGTCTTTACAGTACCTGAAATGTTAAATGCTGGAGAATATCAGGCTGGTGTATCTTATTTAGGTAGTGAAAAATATAACTTGGCTAACAGCACTGCTGATTTCACAGTAGCTAAAAAAGAAATCATTATGAATGTAACTATAAATAAAGATTACAGAGACATAACAGTAAATGTTAACTTGTCTGAAAAACTTGATGGAAATTTAACAGTTCTTGTAAATAATGCTCCTTACACATTATCTTACACTAATGGAACAGGTTCATTAAATATTAAAAAACTTAACTTATGGAAATTATACAATCAGTGCAGTTTTCACAAAAGATAACTACCGGACAGTTAATGTATCTGAAAATGTTGAAATAAATTCCATCAAAACAGTTTTAGAAGCGGAAAATGTTGTAATGTATTATAAAGACGGTACAAGATTTGCAGTTGTTCTGAAAGATATTGGCGGCAATCCGTTAGCTAATATGAATGTAACCATTTCAATAAACGGCAGAGACTATATTAGACAAAGCGATGAAAATGGTACTGCTTCCATAGCTATTAATTTAGACAGTAAAAATTATACTGTTGTTACCACATTTGGTGGAACTTCCAAATACTTCGGAACCAGTATAAATAACACAGTATCTATTTTGTCAACAATAATCAGTAAGGATATAGTTAAATACTACAGAAACGGCACACAATTTTACGCAACTGTTCTGGACTTCAACGGAAATCCGTTAGCCAATACAACTGTTACCTTTAATATAAATGGTGTATTCTACAACAGAACAACTGATGAAAATGGTACTGCTAAATTAAACATCCAGTTAAGGCCGGGAAACTATATTATCACAGTATTTAATTTAGTTACTGGTGAACAGGCAGGCAATAATGTCACAGTATTGTCTAAAATTGTTGAAAATTATGACCTGGTTAAATACTATAAAAATGCTTCAAAATTCTCAGTTAAAATCTTGGACAGTCAGGGATATCCTGTTGAATGTACTGTTGTAACTTTTAATATTAATGGTGTATTTTACTACAGAGAAACTGATGCAAATGGTATAGCTAGTTTAGCTATTAATTTAAGACCTGGAAAATATGTAATTACTACTATGTATGGTCAGTATGACATAGGAAACAATGTTACTGTTCTGCCGACATTACAAACTAGCGATTTAAAAATGAAGTATCTCGATGGTTCTGCATTCCATGCAAGAGTTGTAGACGGTCAGGGAAATCCATTAGCTAATCAGATTGTTACATTTAATGTAAATGGCGTATTTTATAATAGAATTACTGATGATAACGGTATTGCATCCTTAAATATTAATTTGATAAAAGGGGAATACATTATTACTTCAATGTACAATGGATTTGAAACCGGAAATACAATTAAAATTCAATAAGGTTTTTTTAAATAAAACCTTTTTTCTTTTTTTGTTATATAATTTATTTTAATATTTGCAATAGGAATTATCTTATTTTCAACAGTTGCTTTAAAATATTTGCAATGTCTTTAATTAAATAAGCTAATTTTTTAATAACTTATCATTTAATTAGCTGATTTTCCAATTTAATTAATAAAAATACATCAGCAAAAAATAAAAAAAGTTAGAGTTCCTACATTATGAACTCTAAAACCATATAAATGAATAAAAGTGCAAATAAAATCCACATTGCTTTGGATATTTCTTTTGCTTTACCGAATAAGACTTTAACGATAACAAATGCAAATACACCTGCAATAATACCTGTTGTAATACTTTGGGTAAGTGGAGTTACAATAATGGCAGCAAGTGCAGGAATCAGATCAGAAAGATTACCTGTATCAAGGTTTTTGTACAGTCCGCACATTAAAATACCTACAACAACAAGTGCAGGAGCTACTGCAAAGGTTGGGATGATTGTAAATATAGGTGCAAACGGAATTGCAAGCAGGAATAAAATACCAACTACAATAGCTGTAAGACCGGTTCTTCCTCCTTCCATAATACCTGTGGAACTTTCAATGTATGTAACTACAGGGGAGGTACCTAAAACGGACCCTATAATAGGTCCGAGTGCATCTACACTTAAAACCTTTTTAAGTCTTGGCAGTTTGCCGTTTTCATCATATCCGTCAACTTTTGTTGTAAGTGCAGTTAAGGTTCCCATTGTATCAAATAAAGAGATTACCAGAAATGTGACGGCAATGATTATAAAGTCAATAAATGCTCTTACTCCGGTAAATACTCCGCTAGCTTCTCCGAATTTAAATGCAACATTACCAAGTGATCCGCCCAGATTGCTGTTGATTATAGCTGTTGGTATTAATGACTGGTCAGGTAAAACAGGACATCCTGCCAGTTCTAAAACAACTCCGATAATGTATGTTGCAATAATTCCGATTAGAATATTTCCTTTTACATTTTTCTTCATTAAAACCATTATGATGACAAAACAGATTAATGCCAAAAGGTTTCCGAGAGTAAAAATAGTTGAAGCGCTTCCAAGTCCTATTAGCTGTGTGGCCCAGTTTGCATCTCCGATATTTATTACCTGTGAAGAGTATGACAGGATTCCGAGGTTGCTTAAACCTAATGCAAGGATAAATAAACCTATACCTATTGATATACCGAATCTTAAAGAGTCAGGAATTGAATAGAATAATTTTTCACGTAGGGAAGTAAGTGAGATAACCAGAAAGATTATACCTGAGACAAAGATAGCTAAAAGTGCATATTCCCAGCTGTATCCCATAGTAAGTACTACGGTATATGTGAAAAATGCGTTAAGACCCATTCCTGCAGCCAGTGCATATGGGTAGTTTGCTATGTATCCCATTAATATTGTAGCTATTGCAGCTGAAAGTGCAGTTGCAATAAATACTCCTTGTATGTCCATTCCAGTTTCACTTAACATTGCAGGGTTTACAATTAATATGTAAGCCATAGCCAGAAAAATTGTAATACCTGCAATGATTTCAGTTTTCACGTCTGTATTATTTTCTTTAAATTTAAAAAAAGCATCTAACTTAGACATATTATTATCTTTTTTAAATAATGCTTTATAAGTTTTTATATTTAAGTTCAGTTTCTTTCGGTTTTTTTAGGCTGTATATTCAAATTGTAATTTATTTTTAGCATTTATATTCATTTTTAATTTGTTTATTTAAAATTTGTTTCATTTTCTAATTTCTTCAAAGTATTCTTCGGGTTTTGTCAAAGTATTACTGGCTTTTTTTGAACAGCTTCGTGAATTGTACAACTGTGTTAAAATTAATAGAATATATTGTGTTAATATAGCGATATTCTTGTAATATTCTAATTATTATATAGTTGTCTGCAAAAATAGTATTGTTTTGTTTAATTTTACATTTTTTAGATAAAGCTTAAATTTGTTTATCATATCAGCAATTTTCAAATGAATTTTTAGTTGTTTTCATATAAATAATATCTAAAACATGGACAATTTATCATATCTTATAAGACAATATTACCACAAAGTATATATTACATGCTAATATAAAATATAAAGCAAGGTGCAGATTATTAAAAATTAGGTCTTATTTTTAAAAAGCAACTTTAGAGAAAATGTGGTAACTGTGAATAGCAATGATGAATTATTGAAAAAATGTAGCTATGTTGCAATTTCTAGCTACAGGCGAAAAGTACTGGAAACCTTAAAAAACGATGTCAAAATACCAACAAAAATCAGTGAAGAATCAGGAGTAGGAATAAAGCATGTCAGCAATGTACTGACAGATTTAAAAGAACACAACCTAATAGTCTGCATTAATGAAGACGCCCACAAAGGCCGTCTGTATCGTCTGACTGATGAGGGTAAAAATGTTGTCAGTATGATTGGAGAAATGGGATGGTAAACTCCTTTTTTTAAACAGATGTAAACCCGTCTCCGCTCATAATCCATTTTTTACCTCTGGAATCTTCAACCAGTGCAGATTCCATGTCTCCCATATAATTGTATTCAACAATTTGGTAATCACCAATCTTTTTTTTGTATTCTCCGCTTTGAAGAATTTCATCTAGGCTGCGGGTTTTTTCGATTTTCAGGATAACTGCATGATGAACAGCTGAAGTATTTTTATAATGGCTGTTTCCGTCATATTGGATTTTAACATCATACTCACCGGCAGGAACATTATTGATTTTCAGGACAGCTATTCCATTTTCATCAGTTGTAAGGTTAAATGAATTTGATCCAAATGAAATAGAAATGTTCTGATTAGCTATCGGATTTCCTTTGGAGTCACATAACTCTACACTGTATGCATCACTGTCTTTAAGAGTGTCTGGTGATTTTACACTTAAGCTGGTGCTTTCATGAGTATCTATGCAAATAACTGATATAAATACAATCCCTAAGATAATTGCAACAGCTGCTAATATTTTTACCAGGTTTTTTTCATTCATGCTTGTTATTTTTATACTTTTTAATAACAATATTTAAATACTAATTAAACACAATATTATAACATAGACCTGATTTAATAATCTGCACCAAAATTATTAAAGTTATGGCAGGTCTTTGTAGGAAGTATGTTTCTAAAAATGTACTCCTACTTAAAATTCAACAATAAATGAATAACTGATTATAATTTTAATCATAACCTTCTGATTCCAGATAATCATCAACATCAGGATTGTCTCCGTATTCATAATAGTCATAATAGGAGTCAGGATCATTTTTGGCAAGTGTGTCGGGTGATGTATCCACTCCCCTGTAATGTGATGAAGGGCTCTCATAGCTGTAGCTTACATAGTTGGATGTGTCTGAATCATCTGAAGGATAGCTGTCTGTTGATGAAAAGCTGATGAGACTGTTGAGGGTTAGGATTAAAATTGCACATATTATTAAAATAGCTATTATCTTATTTTGCTGATTCCAGTTTTTAAAATCATTAATCAGATTTGGACTGGAATTTCTGTTGGCAATTTGAACATCGTTATATACTTCATAAAATCCGTAAACCCAAACCAAAACGGATAAAATGCCGAATATATTTGAAAAAAATGCCAAAGCAGCAAAAAGTACTCTGAGTATCAGTAATGTTAATCCTTTTTTGGTATTTCCTGCATAGATTGAACCAAGTCCTGTCAGTATGAATGTCAGTATCAGTGCAATGTATATGTTTTTGTTTTTTATTTTCTTTCCGCATTTGGAACAGAAAGTTGCATTATCTGCAAGTTCACATCCGCAGTTATTACAAAACATCTTTTTAACTCCTTATGGTGATTATTCAATTTTTGATATATAACTTTTTTTAAATAATTTTAGTAATATTTATATACAATAAAGATACATAATTGTTATTAACGTGTTAGAATTAATGGATTATATAATGTTTTAATTAATTGCAGAATTGCTGAAAATTTATTATCTGTCTTTAAAATCAATTAAAAAAATTTATATGTTTATTAATTTAAACTAGAATTATATTAAATAAGATAGGAGGAATCTAAAATTACAGATGTAGAAAATTTAAAAATTGCTGCATTACTCCATGATATTGGAAAGTTCTATCAAAGAACAGACAAGAGCCATTCTGAAGAATATAAAAAATATTCTCAGGATGATTATGGTAAAAATGGAGCACATGCCAAATGGTCATGTGACTTTTTAGATAAATACTACAATGATGATATTGTGGATTTGGTTTTATATCATCATAACCATACAAAATCTAATTATCCTGATTTGTGCAGTATTTTAAAAAAAGCAGATCATCATTCCGCTTCTGAAAGGGAAGATATTGATGATACGCAAGAAGTTAATAAAACTCCTTTAATTTCATTATTTTCTAAAATTGTTTTGGAAGGTAATGACAAAGTTGACGAACAGTATATCCCATTAAATAAATTGTCTTTAGATGATGGAAGTTTTAATAATTTAAAACCTGCAGCTAAAAAGGACACTATGGGAGGGTGGAATTTAGTACCTGAATATAATCGTTTATGGGATGAATTTAACTTTGAATTTGAATTAATTCAAAATAAAACTGATTTTAATACATTACTTGCTTTATTAAAAAAATATGCTTCAACTATGCCTTCAGCAGCATATAAATCTAAAAGTGATATTTCATTATATGACCACTCAAAAACAACTGCTGCATTAGCAGTTTCCAGATATTTATTTAATCGTGATGGTGATGTTAAATTAACTCAAAAGGATGATTTAAACTGTTATTTAGCTATTGAAGGAGATATTTCAGGAATTCAAAAATTTATTTTTAAAATCTCTTCACCTCAGGAAGCACAAAGCGGAATGAGTAAACGTTTAAGAGGAAGATCTCTTTATCTGACGCTGCTTTGTGATGCAATAGCTACACATATTGCAGAAGAACTTGAATTATGCGAAGCTAACATTTTATTCTGTGGTGGTGGAAGATTTACAATAATTGGACCAAATACGAAAACTGCAAAAGAAAAATTAGCTGAAATCAAGTCAAAACTTAATAAATTCTTTATTGATGAGTTTAATGCTGAATTATACTTAGCTTTAGTTTCAATAGAATGTTGTGGTGATGATTTAGCTAAATTTGGTCAGATAACTCGAAAATTATCCAATAAATTAAATGAAGATAAAAAACATAAATTCTCAGATAATCTTGATGATGTCTTTAATTTCGATGAGGAAATTAAATATGATGATTTATGTTCAGTTTGTGGAACTCCATATCCTAAAAAAGAAGATTCTGTAGTTTGTAAAACTTGTAAGAATCATGAAAAATTAGGTCAAAATGCAGCTAATGCAGATTATATGATTAAGTGTATTACTGATAAAGGTGAAGGTTACTTTATTGAACCTGCAAATGTTGATTATCACTTTTTAAATAAATCTAGGGATATTGCAGATAAAATTAATAGTTGGTCCAAAACTTGTAAAAAGGTTGAAGTTATTAAATTAAATGATACCAACTTTTTAGATTTAGCTAATCATGAATTTGAAAGTAATGTTTCATTTAGCTTTAGTTTCATGGGAAATACAGTTCCTAACCTTGGTCGTTTTGCAGATAATCATAAATACATGCCATTATACTTTGAACACTTAGCAAAAATTAGTAATGGTGCTAATAAATTAGGTGTTTTAAAAATGGATGTAGATAATTTGGGATTAATCTTTTCTGAAGGCTTAAAGGAAAGTTATGATGAAAATCTTGGAATTTCAAGAGTTTCAGCATTAAGTTCTCAATTAGATATGTTTTTCTCAGGATTTGTAAATAACATTGCATCTGAGTTTAAAGTTTATTCAAAAGTTTTTGATGAGGATAAATTTGATAAAAAAGAATTGGAAATCCAAAATGACAATGAAGAAATTAAAGAAAGTGTTTTTGTTTATAAATTAAAATATGGATGTGAATTATCTGATGATGAGGCTGATAAATTAAAAGATTATGAAATCCCTACAATCCATATAAATTACTCCGGAGGAGATGATTTACTGGTTTTAGGACCATATGATGATATTATAAAATTTGCACAGGAATTAAGAAATACTTTCAAAATATGGACTGCATCTAATCCCTCAATTAATTTGTCTGGAGGTATAAATATTGTTTCTCCAAAATTCCCGATTGGTAAAGCAGCTATAACTTCCGAAGAATATTTGGATGCTGCAAAATCTTGCGGAAGGGATAAAATAACATTGTTTGGAGAAGTTGTTAACTGGGATACAAAAGATTTATTTAAAGGATTTGACGAATTATTTGATTTTGCTGTAAAACTGGAAGATTACTGTACAAATAATAGACTGTCTAAAGGTATTGTTTATTCAATGTTACATTTATGGCAAAATAATTACAAAAACCTAGGATTACTGTCTAATGAAAATAAATGGGATGAAGATGTTCACAGAAGGTTGAGTATTAAAAGATTTGTACCTTTATTTAAATATAAATTGAGATTAGTAAAAGATAAGGAAGTTTTTGAAGATTTAAATAAAAAAGGATTAAAATTCATGCCTTGGATTAAAATTCCTGTTTCATGGGTTAGTTTAAGAATGAGGTGATATTATGGCAAGAGATTATAATGGAAATAATAGACAAAATGAAAATGAAAATTATAATGATGTTACAAACAGAATAAAAAGTTTAAATCAGCTATCTGATTTATCTATAAAAGATATTGCAGATGAAGGAGGATATGCAGATAAAGTAGCGAAAGGATCTAAACAGCTTAAAACAAACCAACTAAGAAAATTCTTTGGTGCAGTTAGATTAATTGAACAAAAAACAACATGGAATGAAATTGAACCGGAATTTTATCTTTTAAAACCTAAATTAGCGGTTGCTGTAGGAAGAGGAAATGTTCCAAAGGCATTTTATAATTTTATGATGGCAGCTATGAGTAAAGTGGATGTTGGGTCTGAAGAAGATAAAATGAAAAATTTTAAAACATTTATGGACTTTTTTGAATCAATTGTAGCATATCATAAATATCACTATCCAAAAAATTAAGTTAAAATAAGGAGGAAATTATTATGTTTAAAGAAAATTTTGTTATTAAAGGAGAATTAGTTTGTGAAACAGGACTTCATATAGGCGGATCTAACGATAATATTGACATTGGAGGAACTGATAATGTTATTATTCGTGATGTAGTTTCAGATTTACCATTTATCCCAGGTTCATCTTTAAAAGGAAAACTTAGGTCTTTATTTGAATTAAATGATAAAGAATCTGCTCAAAGTGTGATGCAAAACAAAGGGGGTCCTGCAACTGACGGTGATTCCAAAGCAGCTAAAATCTTTGGAGTATCAGCAGATAATAATAAAGCGTTAGATTTCCCTACTAGATTAATTGTTAGAGATGCTTTTCCAACAGAAGAATCAATTGAATTATGGAGTAAACAGGAAGATATTGTTCGTGGAGCAGAATTAAAATATGAAAACAATCTTAACCGTATTACTTCAGCAGCTACTCCAAGAAATATTGAAAGAATACCAAAAGGATCTGCATTTGCTTTTGAATTCATATTTTCAGTTTATGAAGAAGATGAAGATAATTTAATGGGCGTATTTGAAGCAATGCGTCTTTTAGAGGACAATTATCTTGGAGGAAGTGGTAGTAGAGGTTTTGGTAAAGTTAAATTTACCAATATTTCAATTACAAAAAGAGGTCAAGATTATTATAAAAAAGACGTGGATGAAGAAGTTATTATTGAAAATGCAGATATTTCTGAAGCTGTTAAAAGTATTAACTAAGGAAAGATAATTAAATTTAAGATATGAGGTGAAAAAGTGTTAATATATTTAAAACCCTTATCAATCTTTCCAGAACTTCACTCAGATACATTATTTGGTGCAATAACTTATGCAATAAGTCAGTTATATCCTGAAAAAGTTGATGAAATGGTTAAATCTTTTGAAGATGAACCTCCATTTATAATTTCCTCAACATTTCCATTTATATTTAAAGAAGATTTTGAAAACGGTAAAAAAATAAAATTTTATCCTAAAATTATATTTCCGCAAAAATCAAAAGATTTGGAAGAAAAGTATCATCCTAAAGATTTTAAAGAATATAAAAAAGTTAAATTCATTGAAGAAAATTTATTCTTTGATTTATTAAAAGGTAGATTAAGTGAAAGTGACATATTAAGAAATTATAATCAGTATACCTTTATTAAAGGATTGCTTATGAGGGAATATTATAATATTGATGTTAATTTTGGAGAAAATATTATTCCAAATAATAGTGTTAACCGTATAACTAATGAAACAGAAGGTATTTTCTACACATCTGGAAATGAATTCAAAAATATGGGGTTATTTTTCTTAGTAGAATTTATGGATGAGGATTATAAACCAATTGTTAAAGCAGCTATTAAATTCTTAAAAGACCGTGGATTTGGAAGAGATATTTCAACAGGAAAAGGTCAGTTTGATTATTTTATAGATGAAGAATACTCTTTAAATCACTATGAAGGTAATTATTTTGTAACTTTATCAAGATTCATTCCAAATTCAGATGATTTGGCACATATTAATGAATTTGCAAGTTATGAAATAGATTCAAAAAGAGGAAAAAGCTCATCTAATGAAATTAGAAAACAAATAAGATTCTTTAAAGAAGGATCAGTTTTCCCAGATTATAAAAAATATTATGGAAGAAATGTTAGTTCAGGTAAGGTTAATCCAGCTATTGAATATGGATTTGCATTTCCATTAAAATGCAGCTTAGAGGAGGATAAATAATGTCTTGCGAATCTTATGATTTACGTTTAACTACTTTAAGCCCGATTCACATAGGTTCTGGAAAATCATATAGCTGTTGTGAATTTGTTCCAGCAAAAGCTAAAAGTAAAGGACAAATTGTCAAAATAATAAAAAGAGTTAATTTGACAAATTATTACTCCAGTTTATCTGATGACAGAAAAGATACTTTTTTAGCTAGTCTAACAAATTCCAACTTTGAATTAAAACAATTTGATAAAAAAATAAAAAAGGATTTTGTCAGATATCAGTGTATTGATAATAGCCGTGTTGATTTTATTAATGAAGTTCAAGAACATATTAAAACATCTGATAAGTTATATATTCCAGGTTCCTCAATTAAAGGAGCCATTAGAACAGCTATCTTTTATAACTTGTTAACTGAAGAGGATATGGATAAAATCGGTAGAGATATTTCCAGTAATCGTCGCAATAATAGTTTTTTATCTAATGATTTATTAAAAAAACATTTCACCAGTGGTTTTGGCAATGATGCTCAATATAATATATTTAGATTTATGCAAGTTGCAGACACTACAACTACAAATCTTCCAAGAATTGAGCAGGTTTTAGCAGTAATGGCAACTGATGATAGAAGAAAAAACCAATTTTATTCAAGACATGGTAAAGTTGTAAAAAGTTATTTGGAAACAATTGGTGCAAATAAAAATTTTAAATCCAGTTTAACAACAACTTTTGACAGTAATATGTATCGAAAATTAAAACTTGATGATAAATCTGAAATTTTGGACTTAAATTATCTTAAAGATGTTTTATTTAAGTTTAGTCAGGATTTAATTTATTATGAAATGGATTTTGCAGATAAATATGATATTGAGTATTTATCTAAATTTTATGAAACTTTAAATAAGAAAAATACTGTAGATGCACCGTTACTTAAAATTGGTGCAGGTTCAGGTTTAATGGCAACATCTATTGCTATGAAACTTAAAGAATATGATCCAACATCTTTTGACAGAGTTAGAAAGTCTTTTAAAAGAAGTTACGAGTTTGAGTTTCCAAAATCCAGAAAAGTCACTAAACAGGGAAAACCGTTTGGTTGGGTTAAATTGGAATTTAATTAAGGTGTGTTAAGTGAGTAATAGAAAAGTATTAGTTATGAGTGTTGGAGGTTCTCCAGAACCTCTAATCCATTCTATTGATAATATAAAACCAAAATTAGTTTATTTTATACATTCTGAAAAAACATTAAGTGTAGTTGATGAAATAAACAAAAATACAAAACATAAATATGATTATTTAACTAAACAAGTTGATAATCATGAAAGTATTGAAGATGCATTTGAAAAATCAAAAGAAGTTCTTTTTGAGTTAAACAAAAAAGGATGGGATGAAATAACAATTGATTTTACTGGTGGAACAAAACCGATGACTGCAGGTTTAGTTTTAGCTTCAACTGGTGATAAATACACAGATTCTTATAACTATTCCTATGTAGGTTCTAAGATGAGTGAAAATGCAGAAGTTAGAAATAAAGATGGTGTTGGAATTGTTATTTCAGGCCATGAACAAATAAAACCTCAAAAAGATCCATATGACACATATGCTGTGCTGGAATTTAATCGTGGAAAAAACTTCTTTAATCATTATCAATTTGAAGCAGCTATTCAAAATTTCAAAGAAGCAGAAGCAAAATTAGATGATGGGGAATTAAAAGATTTAGCTAAATTTTATATTAAATTAGTTAATTTCTATCAAAAATGGGATAAATTCAATGATAGAATTGAAATTTATAATGAAAAGTTAGATAAAATTGAATCATTTAAACTTCCAAGTTATTTTTATAAAGAAATCATTCAAAAATGTCCTAATGAATTATTAAGTAATGATTTTGATAATTCTGAAGAATTTATAAATCAATTAAACAATAATTTGGAATTTTTAAGATTAAAAATACAAAATAATCAAAAAGAAGCTATGAAATATTATCTGCCTGATTTATTAAATAATGCTCATCGTAAAATTGAAGAAGGCTTTTTTGATGATGCAGTTGCCAGATTATATAGGGCTATAGAATTAATTGCACAGGTATCACTTAATAATCATGATTTAATTGATGTTGAAAAATTTAAAAATCATAAAGTTTTCCATATTAACAGAAAACAGTTTAAAACCCAAACTAAATTTGATCCAGAAATTCCTAAAATGATTCAAAACTGGAATATTAAAGAATATGAAGACCGTGACAAAACATTTAAAGTTCCAAAAGATAAATCTTACAAGATTTTAGAAGCATTTGGTGAAGATTTAGCTAAAAAATATTTTGCAGATGAAAGATTGAAAAATGCAGTTAATAAAAGAAATGATTCTATTTTAGCACATGGTTTAAATCCAATGAATAAAAAAGATGCAGAGGATTTATATAATCGTGTTTTATATTATTCTAAATTTTTCTGGGTTGATATTGAAAAATATATGAAAATGGCAGAGTTTCCTAAATTTAAATAAGTGATTTTAAATGAAAATAAATACTTGTAATTTGTTAATTAAAACAGATAAAGATATTTCACAGGAATCTAATAAACTTAGAGGATATATTGGAAATAAATTTAAAAATCATCCATTATTACATAATCATTATGGTAATGAGAAATTTTTATACTCATATCCTTTAGTTCAGTATCATATTCTTGATGGCCAGGCTATGATTTTTGGAATTGAAGAGGGTGTAGATGTTCTAAAAGATATTTCAGGTGATTTAAAAGAGCTTAATTTGGACCATACTCACTATTCAATTGAAGAAAAAATTATTCGTGAAAAAGAGGCAGATGTAAACACAAGTAATGAAGAGTATCATTATAAGTTTATAACTCCCTGGCTGGCTCTTAATACTCAGAATTTTAAAAAATATAATAATTTAGATGACTGGAAGGAAAAGAAACTATTCTTAAACAAAATTCTTATAGGTAATATATTATCTATGGCAAAAGGTTTAGGAATTATTGTAAACCGTAGAATTTATGTTAAAACTCACTTAGAACCAGTTAGTGTTAATTATAAATCAATTAAAATGCTTGGTTTTACAGGAGAGTTTAAAGTAAGATTTAAAATTCCTGACTACTTTGGATTTGGTAAAGGAGTTTCACAGGGTTTTGGATCGGTTAAACAAATTATTGACGAAGAGTAGGTTTCTATAAAAATGATGGTTATTGTAATGTATGATATTTCAGAAGACGCTCCAAGAAATAATCTTATAAAAAGATTAAGGTACTATGGACTTAGAAGAATTCAAAAATCAGTATTTTGCGGACTGCTGGAAATTGAAGAGAGATTTGAACTTGCAAGTGAGTTTGACTTTTACTTATCTTCAGATAAAGACAGTATAGCTCTTTTTCCAATTTGTGAATCCTGTGTTGATTCCATCTTGATTGAAGGGGCTATGTCATTGCCGTAAAAAGAAGAATATGTATTTGTTTGAGGTGATTTTTAATGAAATTAGTTGTAGACGGTTTTGGGAAATCTGTTGCAAAAAGAGACAATCAAATTGTTATAAAAGAAAATGGTAAAGAAGTTGACTATTTCAGAGCAGAAGATGTATCTCAAATATTATTAACTGGAAAAGGTTCAATAACTTTTGATGCATTAACATTACTGGCTAATCATGATATAGACTGTGTATCAATAAATTGGAAAGGATATGTCGATTACAGATTAACTCCTCCAGAAAAGAAAAATGTGATAGTTAAAAAAGAACAATTTTTTGCATTGGCTGATAAAAGAAGCGGTCAAATAGCAAAAGCTTTTATCAATGCTAAAATTGAAAACCAAAAAGCAGTTTTAGGAACACTTGCAAAATCAAGGTCAAATGATGAATTTTTAACTGCACAAAGGGATAAACTGAATTATTATTTAGATAAATTAGATGGATTAAAAAAAGATACAAGCGATAATTTAAGAAGTAAAATATTAGGTTTTGAAGGACAAGCATCAGTTGAATACTGGATTGGATTTCAGCATGTTTTAGATGAAAAATGGGGTTTTAACCTAAGGAGTGGTCGTGGTGCAACAGATCCTGTTAATTCCCTTCTTAATTACGGATATGCTGTTCTTCAAAGTGAAATGTGGAAATCCATATATTTGGCAGGTCTTGACCCGTACTGCGGTTTTTTACACTCTGACAGATATGGAAGGGCAAGTTTGGTATTTGATTTAATTGAAGAATTCAGACAGCAGATAGTTGATAAAACAGTTTTAGCTATTGTAAATAAAAATCAGGTTGATGTTGATGATTTTGAATTTGATGAAGGTCAAATCAGGATTCAGGATAAAGCTCGTAAACTATTAATAGCTAAAATAATGGATAAACTAAACTCTAAAATTAACTTTAATGATAAAAAAATGAGTTATGAGGATATAATTCTTTATCAGGGCAGATTGCTTGGTAAATATTTAACAGGAGAAAAGAAAAATTATGTTGGATTTTCAAGAAGATGGTGAAGATCACCTGATTTTTCTTTAAATAATATTTTTTTATAAATAATTAATACTTTTTATTTTTTAAATAAATCAGTATTTTAGCTAGTTTTCTTTAGATTATTTTTATCATGTGGTTTTGATGAGTATGCTCTTATATTATATTAATTATTGCTTTAATTTTAGCTAGTTTTAATAGAAAAGTATTTAAATAATTTGTGCAATAATTTATATACAGAGGTTGGGTAAAGTAAAGTTCACAGAAACTGTCACTAAATACAAGTTTTTTGCATAAAAAAGTGAAATTTTGAGAAATTTTCGCGGCTATTGCAGAAAACCATCTATTAAAATAAGGATTGTGACTCAATTACATATTTTCCGTCTTTAAATAATTCCATAATTGCAGAAAACCATCTATTAAAATAAGGATTGTGACTATCCTATCATCTATTTTTATAAAAACCGTTTCCATATTGCAGAAAACCATCTATTAAAATAAGGATTGTGACACTCCTTTTTCTCTGCTTTGGTTAAACCGTGTCCTTATTGCAGAAAACCATCTATTAAAATAAGGATTGTGACCTCCTTAATTAAGCTCTATTCGAGCAAAAGCTCAAGATTGCAGAAAACCATCTATTAAAATAAGGATTGTGACTCTATCCCATTAATTGGAATTTCCACCTCTATACAATTGCAGAAAACCATCTATTAAAATAAGGATTGTGACTAAAATCATCTAAGCATAAACAATTATCGTCTACTAAATTGCAGAAAACCATCTATTAAAATAAGGATTGTGACTCTTTTTTAGCTACAATTTTAGTATTACTATTTATATATTGCAGAAAACCATCTATTAAAATAAGGATTGTGACCGATGACCGGCAAAAAAAATAATGTACGAGGTTTATATTGCAGAAAACCATCTATTAAAATAAGGATTGTGACACATCGCCATTACTATTAAAACGAACAAATAAAGCTATTGCAGAAAACCATCTATTAAAATAAGGATTGTGACTTGTCATCTATGACTTCAGTGCCTATTAATGGGATATATTGCAGAAAACCATCTATTAAAATAAGGATTGTGACTGCAAGTCACTGACTGGGAATATGTAAAATTTACCTTATTGCAGAAAACCATCTATTAAAATAAGGATTGTGACAATTTTTACCTATAATGATTAAATCCTATTCCGAAATTGCAGAAAACCATCTATTAAAATAAGGATTGTGACTAATTTTCGGTTAGTGAATACAAAAGTATTAATATTATTGCAGAAAACCATCTATTAAAATAAGGATTGTGACTGTAATAAATAAGGGTTGATCTAGTGATACATACTATTGCAGAAAACCATCTATTAAAATAAGGATTGTGACTTTATTAGTCCAATAATCGCTATATTGGTTTAATGGTATTGCAGAAAACCATCTATTAAAATAAGGATTGTGACATCCCGCTAGATGAATTAATATTTAAATCTGATAATATTGCAGAAAACCATCTATTAAAATAAGGATTGTGACCTTGTTTCTCAGCTATTGTAAGCTTTTTAAAATGTATTGCAGAAAACCATCTATTAAAATAAGGATTGTGACGTAATTCTGACCATGATACCATCATCATCTTTAAAATTGCAGAAAACCATCTATTAAAATAAGGATTGTGACGCTTCCAATACTTCGCAAGTTTCTTCAGTTAGTCCTATTGCAGAAAACCATCTATTAAAATAAGGATTGTGACAAATTCTTCTTTATTCATAACAACACCTTCAACGGATTGCAGAAAACCATCTATTAAAATAAGGATTGTGACTTTATATACATCTTATTATACATTTTATATACATCATTGCAGAAAACCATCTATTAAAATAAGGATTGTGACGACAATTTATTAAACTGTATTTCGCTTGCAAATCCATATTGCAGAAAACCATCTATTAAAATAAGGATTGTGACTTCCTCTTCCATCCATGGATTAGTATTCCATGTTGTATTGCAGAAAACCATCTATTAAAATAAGGATTGTGACTTTTAAGGCTTTTTAACTGTAGCTATCTATTAATAAATTGCAGAAAACCATCTATTAAAATAAGGATTGTGACTACTCTTACTATTACATATCCACCATCCATACTACAATTGCAGAAAACCATCTATTAAAATAAGGATTGTGACTTTTTTTTATATTGGTGTTATTAATTGTGGTTGGAATTGCAGAAAACCATCTATTAAAATAAGGATTGTGACTACCCCCACAATTGGGTTTCCATTATTTAATCTGTATTGCAGAAAACCATCTATTAAAATAAGGATTGTGACTTTTCTTTTTGAGCTACTTTATAATAGGTTTGTAATTTATTGCAGAAAACCATCTATTAAAATAAGGATTGTGACTTAGTTAACACTGATTTGATATAGCTAAAAGTGTTAAATTGCAGAAAACCATCTATTAAAATAAGGATTGTGACTATCATTAGTAATAATGATATCTTTATTAAAGTTTAATTGCAGAAAACCATCTATTAAAATAAGGATTGTGACTAGTTTATTGTTTTCTACCACATACATATTTTTATAATTGCAGAAAACCATCTATTAAAATAAGGATTGTGACATTTTAAAGCCCATTCTAACTGCATTTTTAAGCATATTGCAGAAAACCATCTATTAAAATAAGGATTGTGACTTTAGTAACGGTGTTGATACCGTTAATATAATCGTATTGCAGAAAACCATCTATTAAAATAAGGATTGTGACTGTTATAACATTACATCATAAATATTATCTTTAATTTATTGCAGAAAATCATCTATTAAAATAAGGATTGTGACATCAGGTTCTCATATTTTTCACGATCACTAATTTCAATTGCAGAAAACCATCTATTAAAATAAGGATTGTGACATGTTAAGAAATCTGTTATTATTATGGATTTCTTTTATTGCAGAAAACCATCTATTAAAATAAGGATTGTGACGTTTTAATGATGCTTTGACAACTTTAGTTCCACTTATGATTGCAGAAAACCATCTATTAAAATAAGGATTGTGACTTTTCTTTCGGCTCTTGTTAATCCACTATATTTATTATATTGCAGAAAACCATCTATTAAAATAAGGATTGTGACAACACACTACAGACTTAATAAAATCTTCGTAATGGTATTGCAGAAAACCATCTATTAAAATAAGGATTGTGACGATACTGTTTTATTTTTTTATCCTCCTTGTTAACTAATTGCAGAAAACCATCTATTAAAATAAGGATTGTGACTTTCAACTCTTATCATTTGACATAAGCTACCCATATATTGCAGAAAACCATCTATTAAAATAAGGATTGTGACACTATTATCGTTAATTAATGTTTTAGCGAATTTATTAAATTGCAGAAAACCATCTATTAAAATAAGGATTGTGACACTTCAACGGTATTTATACCGTTAATGAAATCTTTATTGCAGAAAACCATCTATTAAAATAAGGATTGTGACCCTTATCATAAGTTAACATATTTAATTTATTTTTCATTGCAGAAAACCATCTATTAAAATAAGGATTGTGACCCTTATCAGTATGTTTAAAAGTACTGATATTTTTAATTGCAGAAAACCATCTATTAAAATAAGGATTGTGACCTTTATACCGTGTACTATATAAATGTATTGTTTTTTATTGCAGAAAACCATCTATTAAAATAAGGATTGTGACTTTAGGTCTGATGCTTTAAAATCTGTTAGTATATCATTGCAGAAAACCATCTATTAAAATAAGGATTGTGACCTTTTATCCCGTCTGTCTACATAATCACTAATTTTTAATTGCAGAAAACCATCTATTAAAATAAGGATTGTGACTCGTTTATAATTTTTCCGTGTCTACTCTCAAACATATTGCAGAAAACCATCTATTAAAATAAGGATTGTGACTCTTGTTTTATAAGCTATGTCGGTTTTGTTTGTTTATTGCAGAAAACCATCTATTAAAATAAGGATTGTGACGTTAAAGACACCCAATGTTCCTGTCGGATTTTGTAAATTGCAGAAAACCATCTATTAAAATAAGGATTGTGACTAATTTCTCTCTAACCTATATTTACAAGCTTTTAATCATTGCAGAAAACCATCTATTAAAATAAGGATTGTGACTTCTTTCTGCTCTTGTTATCCTATGTCCTTTAAATATTGCAGAAAACCATCTATTAAAATAAGGATTGTGACAAGATAGGAACAGTTATTAATTATTATGTGTTTTTTATTGCAGAAAACCATCTATTAAAATAAGGATTGTGACTCTGTCTACATACTTATTTATTTTTATGGATTTAAAATTGCAGAAAACCATCTATTAAAATAAGGATTGTGACTCATGGAATGTTGTTGGAACTATCCCTAATGGTTATATTGCAGAAAACCATCTATTAAAATAAGGATTGTGACTACCGCTATGAAATCATGCTTATTTTTTCTATCTACATTGCAGAAAACCATCTATTAAAATAAGGATTGTGACTATATAATTTAATAATGATGCCTCTTTATATGTAATATTGCAGAAAACCATCTATTAAAATAAGGATTGTGACACCTTTTAAAGATTTCTCTGCAAGTCAGGTTTATTATTGCAGAAAACCATCTATTAAAATAAGGATTGTGACAATTCTTTTTTATCCATATTTAACACCTATACGGGATTGCAGAAAACCATCTATTAAAATAAGGATTGTGACAAGCTTTGTTTTGGATATGGGAGGATGAAATCCCAAATTGCAGAAAACCATCTATTAAAATAAGGATTGTGACTATCAAATGACAAAAAGTCCTCATAGACTTTATTTTTATTGCAGAAAACCATCTATTAAAATAAGGATTGTGATTCTTCTTTTTACGGCAAGTTGAGTCCTGAGTATGACTATTGCAGAAAACTATCTACTAAAACAAGGCTTAAATGAGTTTTTATTATAATCAACTATTTTCAGTTGATTTTTATAAAGTGAATTCTAAAAAGATTATTAACAAATTGTTGCAGTGTTATATATGAATGTTGAAAGTTTGCAAATCATTTCTAAATTTATGAATGATTATGAATATGAAAAAGCTATGGAATTATGTGATGAGCTTTTAAAAAAAGATAATGATAACAGCCATCTCTGGGCTTTAAAAGGATGCTGTTTAAATCATTTTGAAAAATATGTTGAAGCAATGGAGTGTTACAACAGATCCCTAAGTGTGGATGATGAAAACCCTTTTATCTGGTTTCATGTGGGTAAAATTTTAATGGAATATGATTTATTTGATGATGCTATGGAGTGTTTTAACAATTCCTTGGAAATTAATCCTGCTGATGATATGGCACTGTATTCAAAAGGTGAGTGCTTAATGTTTAAAAAATCATATACTGAAGCAATTACCTGTTTTGATTTGGCTATTGGATTTAATCCCAAATATTTGAATGCATGGTTAAACAAAGCTCTTGCTTTAAAATTGTCAAATAATTTTAAAGAGGCTTTAGAATGCTTTGATAAAGTTTTATTTATTGATCATAACTCAAAAGATGCACTTTATTTTAAAGCAGACTGCTATTTTAATTTGGGAGATTTAAACTCAGCATTGAAATGTTGCAATGAAGCATTAAGTATTGGCGGGGATTATTTAAATTCTGAAATTTTATTGATAAAATCAGTTGTTTTAATGGATCTTGGAGAATATAGCAGTGTCATTGAAGCCGCAGATATTGCACTGGAAAATAATCTTGATGATTACGATTTAAAAATGTTGAAAGCACAGGCACTAGCTTTTGCCGGAAAATATATGGAAGCTCTATGGCTTGTTGAGGAACTTGTCAATGAAAATCATGGAGATATGGAATTGTGGAAATTAATTGAGTATATTAAAATGCATATTTGAGAAGAATTTGTTTATTTAAGTAAATTTCATAATTTCTCTTTGTATGCTTGCTTAAATAAGCTTATAAAGTAATCAATATCTTCATCATTTAACTTGATAGGGATAAAAATAGAAAAATGGAAAGTTTTATTCATTAAATATGATGTTTTCATACATTAATTCAATTAATTTTTGGTTTAATGGAAAATCAAAAGTAAAATCTTTACCAAATCTTGAAGTTTCACCAAATGCTTCAAATTCTGGTGGCAAATAACATCTGCAACCTGGATCTATACGACCATATTCTACTTGAGTGTTGTTTTTATCTCTTTTAAGAGCAATTCCAAAAGTTGTAGTCATATAATCATTTTCATCTATCTCTCCAACATAGTTGTAATTTATTAAATTTCCACAAACATCAATTTCATAATGCATTGGTGCACTTTGAGTTTTTTCATCGTACTTATCATCATCAAAGTCATTATAATTAACATAAGCCAGACCTATGAAAACACCTGTTTCTAAATGTTTGTTAATGATATTCCAGTATTCTTTTTCTTTATTTTCAGCATTTTCCAATAATTTTTCCCAAAAATAAGGTAATGTATTGCCATCCATAGGCTGAGCAATATATAAACTATTTATTTCTTTGATATTTTGTCCATTTTTAATAGTTTCAACAACATCTATACTGTTGGCTTTTTTATTGGTTTTTTGAATTATGGTTAAAGTTTGTTCTTTGGTCATACTGATTACTTTAGTAGCTATTGTATATATACTTTGTGAATATTTAGTTGTAATTTTTTAAAAATTAATAGATGTGTAATAGTTCATATTATAATTAAACCAGCTAAAAATCCTTCAAAAAACGTTGGCAATGTATGTTTTGTGCTGTAAAAAACAGAAGAGTTAAAAAGAGCACTATTTTTTTAGTAAAACTTAATAGTGAATTTTCATATAAATAATATTATTATAATATTGTTGTCAATTTATAATATTGTTTGTAAGGAGTTGGTTTGTATTTCATTTTATAATGAAGAAGCTTATGAAAAATCACTAATGGAATTGTTTCAAAATTTAGGTTATAATAGCTTTTATGGTCCGAATATTGAAAGGGATTATAAAAATCCTCTTTATATGGATGATTTAGAAATATTATATAATATTAACAATCATTTAGATAAAAAAGCAGTTGATAAAGCTATTGAATTAATTCAAGATTGGGGTATTGGTTCACTGGAAGAAAAAAATAATAAATTTATGGAATATTTACAAAATGGTATTAATGTAAATTATTGGAGTAATGGAAAAGAAGAATCCACTTATGTTAAACTCATTGATTATGATAATTTAGATAATAATATATTCACTGTTATCAACCAGTGGACAGTAGTTGATAATGAAATTAAAATACCGGATATTGTTGTTTTTGTAAATGGTTTTCCATTAGTTGTGTGTGAGTTAAAATCTCCATCAAGAGAAAATACAGACACATCTGAAGCATATAATCAACTAAAAAAATATATGCAAGTTATTCCAACTCTTTTTAATTATAATGCTTTTTGTGTAATGAGTGACATGTCAATTTCAAAAGCAGGTACAATTACTGCTTCTGAAGATAGGTTTATGGAATGGAAAACAACAGATGGAAGTTATGAATCAACACAATGGGCAGATTTCACAACATTTTTTGAAGGAATATTTGATAAAAAAAGATTTATAGATATATTAAAAAATTTTATTGTTTATTCAATTGATTCAACAACTAAAATTAAGATTCTTTGTGCATATCACCAATATTTTGCTGTTAATAAAGCAGTAAACTCAACTCTCAAAGCTATTGACAATGATCACAAAGCAGGTGTCTTTTGGCATACTCAAGGAAGTGGAAAAAGTTTATCTATGGTATTTTATGTTAATAAACTCCAAAAAATACTTCAAAGTCCTACTTTTGTTATTATTACAGATCGTAATGATTTAGATGATCAATTATACTCGCAATTTGCTAAATGTAGTGATTTTTTAAGACAAACACCAAAACAAGCTACAAGTATGAAAAACTTAAAAGAATTACTAAATGATAGAAAAGCTAATGGAATTTTCTTCTCAACAATGCATAAGTTCGATGATTATGATGGATCATTAACAGATAGAAATGATGTTATTGTAATTTCAGATGAAGCACATCGTAGTCAATATGGACTTGAAGAAAAAGTAGACCCTAAAACTGGTGAAATCAAAATAGGTGCTGCTAGAAAAATACACAATGCTCTTCCAAATGCAACATTTATTGGTTTTACTGGAACTCCAATTTCAAAAACAGATAGAAACACCAGAGAAGTATTTGGAGATTATATTGATATTTATGATATGACCCAATCAGTAGAAGATGGAGCAACAGTACCTATATGTTATGAAAGCCGTATTGTTGATATAAATTTAGATGAGTCAATTTTACAAAAAATTGATGATACATATTGGGATTTAAACGAAGAAGCTGAAGAATATAATATAGAAAGAAGTAAAAAAGAATTAAGTAAAATGGAAGAATTACTTGGAGCTCCAGAAATTATTGATGATATCTGTACTGACATTGTACATCACTATGAAGACAATCGTGCAAATGAATTAAGTGGTAAAGCAATGATTGTTGCATATTCTCGTTCAGTAGCTATTAAAATGTATGAAAAAATATTAGAACTACGTCCAGATTGGGATGAAAAAGTTAAAGTAGTGATGAGTGGTTCTAATAAAGACCCGGAAGAATGGTATAACATAATTGGAGATAAATCATATAAAAAAGAGCTTGAAAATAAATTTAAAGATGATGAAGACCCTATGAAGATAGCTATTGTAGTTGATATGTGGCTTACAGGATTTGATGTACCTTCACTTGCAACAATGTATATATACAAACCAATGAAAGGACATAACTTAATGCAGGCAATAGCACGTGTAAACAGAGTATTCAAAGGAAAAGAAGGTGGACTTGTTGTTGATTATATTGGAATAGCATCTGAACTTAAAAAAGCAATGAGTGAATACACTGACAGGGATAAAAAGAAATATGGTGATCCGGATGTTGATAAAGTAGCATATCCAAAATTCCAAGAAAAATTAGAAATTTGTCAGGATTTATTCCATGGATTTGATTACTCTAAATTCTTTGGAGATAGTAATTTAGAAAGATCAAAAGTTATTTCTAGGGGAGTTAACTTCATGGAAGATTTATCACGTGAAAACACCAAAAAAGACTATTTAAAAGAAGCATTACTACTTAAAAAATGGTTATCTTTATGTAGTAGTAGAGCTAAGAGTCATGAAAGATTTGAAGCAGCATTTTTTGAAGCTGTACGATCTGTTCTTGTTAAAGTTTCTTCAACTGGAAAATTATCTCTGCCTGAAATCAATAAACAGATTACAGAATTACTAAATCAATCAATTAAAAGTACTGGAGTAATTAATGTTATTAATGTAAGTGAAGAAGTGTCCTTATTTGATCCGGAATTTTTAGATAGGGTGAGAGCATTGGAATCTTCAAATTTAACAAGGACTATTTTAGAAAAATTATTGGATGATGAAGTGAAAGTTTATACAAAAACAAATCTTGTTAAGGCTGAAGAATTTTCAGAACTATTGAAAAATACACGTAATAAGTATATCAATGGACATATTACAAATGATGAAGTAATTGAAGAGTTAATTAAAATTGCAAAACTTTTACGTGAGGCACATTTGGAAGGTGAAAATTTAGGTTTAACTGAAGAAGAATTGGCATTTTATAATGCAATTGCCCTTCCGGAAAATATACATGATTTTTATGATGATGAAACTTTAATTAAAATTACTCAGGAATTAACTGATTGTTTAAGAAAAAATAGAAAAATTGATTGGCAGAAAAAAGAATCTGCAAGAGCAAAAATGCGCGTAACTGTAAAAAGATTGCTTAAAAAGTATGATTATCCTCCAAAGGAAATCGATGGAGCATTAGATAAAGTTATAGCACAATGTGAATTATGGGTAGATGAAGCAGCATAGGTGATTAAATGGCAAATAATATAACTGAAATAGGTTTTGAAAAACAAATTTGGGATGCAGCTGATGAACTTAGAGGTTCGATGGATGCAGCAGAATATAAACATGTAGTATTAGGTTTAATTTTTCTAAAATATTTATCTGATAAATTTGAAGAAAGATACCAGGAACTGGTTGATGAAGGAGAAGGATTTGAAGAAGATATTGATGAATACACTTATAAAAATGTATTTTTTGTTCCTCCAGAAGCCCGTTGGGCAGAAATTGCTAAAAAAGCTAATACTGCAGAAAATGGTTTAACAATTGACAATGCAATGAAAGCTATTGAAGACAATAACAAGTCACTTAAAGGAATATTGCCTAAAAACTTCTCAAGACCAGAATTAGATAAAAAGAAACTTGGTGCTGTAATTGATATTTTTACTAATGTGCAAATGTCTGAAAAAGGAGATAAAAAAGATATTCTCGGACGTACTTATGAATATTGTTTAAGTATGTTTGCAGAAACAGAAGGTAAAAAAGCAGGAGAGTTTTACACACCTGCATGTGTTGTAAAAACATTAGTTTCAGTTCTAAAACCATATGATGGAAGAGTTTACGACCCGTGCTGCGGATCTGGAGGAATGTTTGTCCAGTCTAAAAACTTTATTGATAATCATAGTGGAAACATAAATAATTTATCAATTTATGGTCAGGAATCCAATCCTACAACCTGGAAAATGGCAAAAATGAATTTAGCTATTAGAGGTCTTGAAGCAGACTTGGGGAAACACCAGGAAGACACATTTTTAAATGATTTACACCCAACACTTAAAGCTGATTTTGTAATGGCAAATCCACCATTTAATCTTAAAAAATGGGGACAGGAACAATTACAAGATGATGTAAGATGGAAATATGGAATTCCACCAAAAGGAAATGCAAACTTTGCATGGATGCAACATATGATACATCATTTATCACCAAAAGGTAAAATTGGTTTAGTTTTAGCAAATGGTTCACTATCATCAACAACATCCGGAGAAGGAAAGATAAGACAAGCTATTGTCGAAGATGATTTAGTAGAATGTATTGTTGCTTTGCCTACTCAATTATTTTATACAACTGGAATACCAGTTTGTTTATGGTTCTTAAATCGTGCTAAAAAACAAAAAGGTAAAACTTTATTTATTGATGCACGTGAAATGGGAACAATGGTTTCAAGAAAATTACGCGAACTAACTGATGAAGATATTGATTTAATTGCAGATACTTTTACTAAATTTGAAAAAGGAACTTTAGAAGATGAAAAAGGGTTCTGTAAAGTCAGTGATTTAGAAGAAATTAAAAAACATGATTTCATATTAACTCCTGGACGTTATGTTGGATTTAAACCTGAAGAAGATGATGGAATACCTTTTGAAGAAAAGATGAAAACATTAACTTCTGAATTAGATGAGTTATTTAAAGAATCTAATGATCTTGAAGTTAAAATCCGTCAAAGCTTAAAGGAAATAGGTTTTGAATTCTAAATTTTTTTAGTTAAAGGAGTGGTAAATTTGAGTTTAGATAAATCTCAAAATGATTGGGGATGGATTAAAGCAAAAGATTTCATGTTATTTAATCCTAAAGAATCTATTAAAAAAGGCACTGTTGTAAAAAATGTTCCAATGGATAAAATTGAACCAAAAACTAAAGAAATTCCTAGTTATGAACTTACAGAATATAAAGGTGGAGTAAAATTTAGAAATGGAGATATATTAATGGCTAGAATCACACCATGCCTTGAAAATGGTAAAATATCTCAAGTATCAATTTTAGATTATAATGAAATAGGTGCAGGATCTACTGAATTTATTGTTTTAAGAGAAAAAGAAGGTATTAGTGATAAAGATTTTATTTATTATTTGTCTAATAGTGAATACTTCAAAGAACCTGCAATTAAATCAATGGTTGGTTCATCAGGACGTCAAAGAGTTCAAAGAGATGTTGTTGAAAACTTAGAGATTTATGTTCCTCCATTGGAAACGCAAAAGAAAATTGGTAAAGTGTTATCTTTTTTTGATAAAAAAATTTCATTAAATAAAAAAATAAATAAAAATTTAGATGATATTCTAGATTCAATATTTAAAGAGAATTTTATCAAGGAATTTGATAATGATAATAATGATTGGAAAATTAAGAACATTGGTGAGTTGCCGTTAATTATTACAGATTATGTTGCAAATGGTAGTTTTGCATCTCTAAAAGAAAATGTTACAATTTTAGATTATGAAGAATATGCTTACTTTATTCGGAATACTGATTTAAAATCAAAATCTTTCCAAAAATTTGTTAATAAACATTCTTATGATTTTCTTAAAAAATCATCTTTATTTGGTAATGAAGTGATTATATCTAATGTAGGAGATGTGGGTTCTGTATTTTTATGTCCTTTCTTAGATAAGCCAATGACTTTAGGAAATAACATGATTTTAGTTAAATCTCGAGATGATGCTATTAATCTTAATTTTTATTTGTTTTTATTATTTAGATCAAACTATGGCCAATATTTAATAAGCACAATAACTGCAGGTTCTGTACAAAGTAAATTTAATAAAACAGAATTTAAATCATTAGAATTAACAATGCCTAATGATGAATTAATAATTAAGTTTAATAATCTAGTTTCACCGATATTTGATTATAAAAATAAAATATCTGATGAAATTGTTAGATTAACTAAATTAAGAGACACATTACTACCTAAATTAATGTCTGGTGAGATTGATGTCTCTAAGATAAATTGTGATTTAGAATAATAGTTTAACTATTATTCATTCTTTTATATTTTCTAATTAAAAATAACTAATTTACTCTTATTTTCTTATTTTGATATAATAATTTAAGAGTTATTACATTAATTAATAACATTGTTATATTTTTATTTTATAAAATTATTACAAAATTAAACTATAATTTAGCCTATGAATTTTCTATGAGCTAATTTTACATTACTTTGGTTTACCATGGCATATTGCATTGTTGTGTCAATTTGTACATGCCCAAGTAGCTTTTGTACTTGTTCTATTGGCATTCCTTTATCAATTGCATTTGTGGCCATTGTTCTTCTAAATTTATGTGGATGTACTCTGTTAATATTGCATTTATTTCCTAACTCCCTTAATCTGGTTTCAATACCACTAATACCTAATCGGTCATAAGGACTGTTTAATGAAACAAATAATGCGGGATTGTCGTCTTTTCTTGATTGTAAGTATTCCATTAAGTGTATTTTTGTTCTTGCATCGAAGTAAACTACTCGTTCACTTTCTCCTTTTCCAAATACTACACATTCTCTTTCATAAAAATCAATATCTTCTATGTTTAATCTTACAAGTTCTCCAACTCTTATTCCTGTTGATGTTAATAATTCTACCATTGCAAGGTCTCTTATTTCTTCGCATTTGTCTCTTAAAACTTCTAGATTTTCATCAGTTAAAACTTCTTTAACTACACGTCCTGTTTTAACTCTATGTATTCTTCTAACTGGATTTTTAATAATATAATCTTCATCTTCTAACCATGAAAAGAAGCTTGAAAATATTCTTCTAATGTTGTCTATTGTTGTTTTTGATGAGTTATTTTCATTTTTGTGATCAAAAAGATATTTTCTTAAATCATCAGTATTAATATTGTAAACCTGTTTTTTAATTTTCATTAACATTTTTTCTATTGTTGAATTATAATAAGCGATTGTTTTTTCAGAACATCCCTCAACTTCTTTGGCAGATAAAAAAAGGTTTAGTAATTTAAAATTATCAACTTCACTTAATTCATTATTATTGTCTATAATATCTATATCTTGCATTGAATTTAGCAAGGAATTTGTTAATTTGATATATTGTCCTTGATTTAAGTAGGGTTTCATTTGATTTTGTATTTTTGATATAATTTTGGTTTTCACTTAAATACCTCCATAAAAATAATTTAGAGGATTTAATATAAATTTTTCTGATAATTATTTTCAAATCACAATTTATCTTAGAGACATCAATCTCACCAGACATCAACTTAGGGAGTAAAGTATCTCTTAACTTAGTTAATTTACTTATTTCAGATTTAATAGTAACCATTTGTTCGATTAATGGAAAAATTAAATCATTGTATTTCTTCAGAATATTTTCAGGAGGCACAATTAAATCAATTTGCTTTAAATGTGTTGGTCCAAAATTTAACTGAACACTACCGCTGCCCATTGTTAAAAGATAATGATAGAAACCTCTTGAAGTTAAATAAGAATAAACATATGCATAATGATCAAAAGAATGCATAGGAGTAAATCTTATTATACTTGTATTTAAACATAAAGGCAAGTGTTCTTCCCTAACAATGGCATATCTACCTAATGTTCCTGAAGAAGATATAACTAAATCCCACTCATTTAACATAAAATGAGCATATTTACCATTAGCTTCTTCTTTAGAAATCATATTAGCAGTATCTAAAACTAAATCATTATTTTGAATACAACGAATATTTAAGAAATTAATTCCATCTTCTTCCACATATTGCCAATTCCTAATTCCCGGTCCTTCTTGAAACTTAATAAATTCTTGTAATGGTTTAACATCCCAACCTACAGGAATACTACCTAATTTAGTATCATAAAAATCCTTATCTTTAAATGGTTCAAATTCTTCAAACCAGTTAATATAAATATACTTAATTAATTGCTCTAAATTTTTAATTTATTTTGATAGTTGTTTCAATTTTTTTGTCGATTTGAGATAATATTTTTACAATTTTTTCCTGAGTTTCTAAATCTGGAAGGTTGATATCAAAGTTTCGAACGATGTCCGTTTTTAGATTCTTAAAAACACTACCATTTGCTTGATTAACTAATCGTCCTCTTATTACAATAAAGTAATAATATAAGAAGTCTTTTAAAATTCCATTATAACTATCAAAGACCAACCAACCGTCGTGAACACATGCTTTAATATTCATGAATTTAGGTAGTCCTGGTGTTGCACTATTTGAAACTATTAAATCTCCCGGGTTTACAACAACGCTTTTTTCAATTCCCTCTTCTTTAATGAATTCACTAGTAAAATTAATAAATCTAGTTTGATCTTTTGTCGCATCGGCAATTTTTACCCATGGCATGCCCGTTTCAGAAACATAATCCTTAATAGGTCTTGGTGAAGAACCTCTTCTTACAGAAACTACATCCCCAATCTTACAAGATTTCCATTCTAAACTCAAATTTATTTTTTTAATTTCCTGCATAAGTTCATAATATGAATAAATTAATAAAATTTGAGTTTAGAATGGAATGATGTTGTTCTTAAGGATGTTTTATCAGAGAAGGGATACATTAGAGGACCCTTTGGTTCTGCATTAAAAAGAGCTGAAATGAAATCTGAGGGCATTCCTGTTTATGAACAACAAAATGCAATATATGATAATAGAATTTTTAGATATTATATTAATGAAGAAAAATATCAATCATTAAAACGTTTTACAACTTATACTGATGATTTAATTATTAGTTGTTCTGGTACGGTGGGTAAAGTATCAATAATTAAACATGATGATCCAAAAGGAATTATTAGTCAAGCTTTATTAACTTTAAGAGTAAATAAGGATTTAATTCTTCCAGAATTTTTGAAGTATTTTTTTAGTTCTTATGAAGGGTATAATTCATTAGTATCGCGTGCTACCGGTTCTGTCCAAGTTAATATATCAAAAAGGGCTGTAATTGAAGAAATACCATTAAAATTACCTCCATTAGATGTTCAACGAAAAATAGTACATTATTTGAGTTTGATTGATAAAAAAATTGAAACCAATGAAAAAATAAATAAAAATTTAGAAGAACAATTAAGTTTACTTTTTAATGATTGGTTTGTTAACTGTACTCCATTTAAAAATGAAGAGTTAATAAAATCAGAATGGGGTGTTGTTCCTGAATCTTGGAAAGATATTGAATTTGGAGAACTTATTGAAATAACAAGTGGGAATCGTCCTGATGAAAAATCTGAAGATAAAACTTCAGAGTTTAATATACCTTTATTTGGGGCTAGTAAAATAATGGGTTATACTAAAGAATATTCTTACAATGAAGATATTTTAATTATTGGTAGAGTAGGGACTCATGGTGTTGTTCAAAGAGTTAATTATCCTTGTTTTCCATCAGATAATACTTTCGTCATCAAATCTGATTATTATGGCTTTGTTTATCAACTTTTAAAAAGAATTGATTATGATTCCTTGAACACGGGTTCTACTCAACCTTTAATCACTCAAAAATCATTAAAAACTGTTAATGCTGTTTTACCTGATGAAAAGATATTGTCCAAATTTGAAATGATAAGTAAAACAATATTTGATAAAATTCAATTAAATAATGATGAAATATCCAATTTAACAAAGTTAAGAGACACATTACTACCTAAATTAATGTCTGGTGAGATTGATGTCTCTAAGATAAATTGTGATTTAGAATTAAAATATAATTATATGAAATATTTATTTAACCAAATTCACACACCAATGTCCAAATCCGTTGTGTAAAGATAAATTAACTCATTTAAATTTATAATTCATAAAATTCTTAAAAAAATCTAAAAATACTGCATTTGAATCGGAATAGATATTATAATTAAAGTTTAGCAAATATAAATTTAGAAAAGTTAATGTTTTAATAAGACAAATATATTTTTAAGAAGTGATTTTCATGCCAAGAAAAAAACGTGCTTTGCTAATGACAGTTGGAACAGGAACCGGGGATAAAAGATGTAGTTTGGCACATGGATTAATGTGTTCTATTGATTCAAAAGATCCTGATTTTATTTGTTTTTTTGTTTCAAAAGATTCAAAACCTACTGTAAATGCTCTTAAGAAGGTTTTTAATAATAAATTTGATGAAGATTTTGATGAATGTTATGATTATGAATTTGTTGAAAATGAAGCTGTTGATAAGTTTACTGAATATTTTAATGAATTTAAATCTAAAATATCTGAATTAGAAGATGAGTATAGAATATTAATCGATTATACTTCAGGTACTAAAACAATGACTATGGCTGCTGCTTTTGCTTCAATGATATTTAGAAAAGAATTATTTTTTGTTTCTGGAAAAAGAGAAAATGGTATTGTTGTTAAAGGTACTGAGGAATGTGTTCCACAAAATCTTTATCAGGTTTATGATGAATTAATGATAAATAAAATTAAAGATTTATTTAATAATAATCGTTTTGAAGCTGGAAAAGTACTTGTTGATGAAATTATTGATACTAATGAGGATAAAGAAGTATTTTCTAAATTATTTGATGCATATTATTATTTTGATAGTGTTAATCATGAAAAAGCACTTGAAGTATTTGATATTAAGGAATTTCAAAAAGCTTGGCCAGATTTAACAAAACAATTTCAGTTAAATATTAAAGCATTAAATATAATGAATACTTTTAATCAAAATTCAAGTAATGGTCCTGCTGAACATAATTTAAAGAAATATTATATGTTGGCATCTATTTTAAATAATGCAAGACGTAGAGAAGATGAAAATAAATTTGATGATGCTGTAGCTAGATTGTATCGTTCATTAGAATTAATTGCTCAGATTAGACTTTCTAAAGAGTATGGTATTGATAGTTCTAATGTTGATATTGATGTTTTACGTCAAAATAATGTTGATGAAGATTATTTAAGTGAAATACATATTTCTGATGAAATTAAGTTTGGTTTGACTGCAGATTATGAGTTACTTGCACAATTAAACGATGATTTAGGTGATTTTTACTTAAAGAATAAAAAACAAATTCGCAATATTCTTAAATTTAGGAATAATTCTATTTTAGCTCATGGATTTGATTCCTGTTCTAAAAAGGAGTATGATGAATTTAGTGTGATTGTTTTAAAAGCAGCTAATTTGCTGCATAAGGATATGGAAAAATTCATTGAAGAAACTAAATTTCCCATTCTTTTATAATCCTAATAAAAACAATTATATACTATTTTAAACACATCATAATATATGTCTGAAGAAAGTTAGTAAAAGCAGTTATGCTGTTAACTGAAGATAAACCTAAAAAAGCTCTTAAAATTGGTAATAAGGTTTTAGCTAAAAATTCTGCATATATACAAATCTTAACAAGACTGACTGAACCTTCTTAACAGAGTACTAAACTATTATCTAGATAAAAAAGAGATGATATATATTAAAAATTAGATAACGGGTGTTTTTATGGGAAAGCGAAGAAAACCAGGCAATATTAATCCTAAAAAACGATTAAAAAAACAGGGAACTGCTTATTACAACAGAGAACAGGAAATCAATTATTTATTAAACAATTTTACAAGTGCTGTTTATAATCCCAACTTTAATTTGCAGAATATTAAGTCATACAAACAGATGAATGAAATTAGAATGAAATTAAAGAAATTATTTGACCAGCAGGGAGATATGGTCTGGAAAAAAGTGCTAAGAGACGCAGAATATATGATGAGCAATTATCAAAATTTAAAGTTGTATATACCAGATGGAAAAGTGAAACATATCTTACTTATTTAAATGTTAATTTCGATGTTTCAGAGCATTTAAATCCTATTTTAAGTATGAAAAGGTCATAAAATGAACAGAGATCAGAGAGATAGAATAGAAGGTAACTGCTGCTGGGCATGCGGCGCATATTTAAATGACGGCAGAGACAGATACTGTCCTGTTTGCGGATGTCCCAATGACAATTATATGCCTCCGTTAAGGAATGTCAAACCTCCCAAATCCAAAGAACAGGAAGATAAGGAATGGAACAGATGCTGCATGCTGATGTTTGTTGTTTTTCTGATTTTATGTATTTTAGGTAAAGCTATGCAATAAGGAGTTTTTAAAATGAATTCGATTCAAAAAGCGTTTATGTCAAACTGTTGTGAAAGGTGTGGAAGAACTCTGGATTTCAGCAAGGATAAGTATTGTCCTTACTGCGGCCATCCCAATTTTAATTATCATCCTGCAAGTGGGGTTTCACACAGCTCTTCTAAAACAACAAAACGCAAAAAACAGGATAATACTTCTACCTGCTGTATTCTGATTGCAGTTTTTTTCATAATTGCATATATCTACAGCTTTTTTGTTTCTGGTTAGGTGATACTATGAAAAGAGAAATTGATTTTGAAATACTTGCCGAAAAGATAAATGATTCAGACTTGTATGAATTTGTCGCATTCAGTAATGATGTTCCTGTAAGAGCAATTAACAGGGATTTGGATTCCATTAAAGAGGCCCTAAACAGTCATGATAAAATATTTTTAGAAATCGGATTTTACGGATATGATGATGAATACTGTGATGAACCTTATTTCATGTTTGATGCCAATGAATCCATAGATGATTTAAAAGATGATTACTATGACAAATATAAATTCATGGTTGGAGGATATGGAATTTATCTTGACAAGGATTTGAATGTGGAATACGGATATTATACAACAGAAGCTCCTGCATGTGGCCATGGTGCAGGCTATACTGAATTTTATGATTTTAAAGATGCCAGAGATGATGATATTATTAAAGAAAAAATATATTCCCTTTTGGACAGCAGCGGTATCTGGAAGTAATATTTTTAAGCTTTAGAGAATTTCCTAATTAACCGTCCCATTTTTTTAACTAACTTTTTGTATACATTATAGCAACATTTATATATCAACTCCAACAGAATAATATTTACTTGTGTTTATCTTGATTAAAAGATATACAAACTAGGTGAAAATTATGAAGAATTTTGAATTTTTAAAAGATTTTGACAGTGACATGTACACTCTTCTTAGTGAATTTGAAAGGGAAGCCGTAAAAAATCCAAAAATAACAGAATCATATGTTACTCCTTTTTTGGAAAAGGTAGTAAATGATATACTCCAAAGAAACAATAATGCAATTAATGATCCATATGTTGGATTTTCTAAAAGAGTCGATAAATTATATGAATTAAAAATTATTGACTATAAGTTTAAATGTATGTTGCTTGAAGCATATCAGATGAGAAATGCAATCACCCACAAGTCAATTGAAGATTTTCTGAAATCCGACAATAAAATACCCTTCCAGCTCCACAGAAGCCTTTTTGACATTGCATGGAAATACTTCCAGCTGTGCAATGAAAATTACTATTATCTAGGAAAACCCGAATACACACCGATTTACAATCTTAACTCAAAAACAATAAAACCCACACCAGAACCATCAGATAACAGAAATTTCAGCCGCTGCATAATATGCGGCAGAGCTAATGATTCCAAAAACTCCAATTTTTGCATAAGCTGCAATAATGAACTTGAATATCAAAATGAAATCATCAATCTGAAAAACAATTTAAACATCAGTCATTTTACTAAAGAGGAAGTTAACCAGATCCATTCCAGCATGTATACCAGTCAGCTGCTTATTGAACTTACAACCAAAAAGCTTCTTAAAAAAACAAACAGACACTACAGTCTAAATGAAGCAGAATATGAAAAGCTTATTGAATTTACATATGAGTGCTATGATATGGAAAAGACTTTAACTGAATTTCTAAATGGCAAATACACATCAAAACAGATTAAACAGTCAAAATATTATAAATGCGGTCAAAAAGGCATCCGCCCCTTTGTGGAGTTTTATAAAATTGTTGAAAATCAGATATTCGAGGATTTCCTAAACCAGATTGCAATGAAAATCCCTATTGATGAAATTCTTGAAAATACACAGATAAATAAATCCCAGATAAACAACTGGTATGACAAAAACAAGGACAGTTTCATAAAAGGAGAACACAACTCAGAATTCATAACATATAATAAGCTTCTGATGGAGCAGTACTTAACCTTAAAAAGAAAACAGTACCTGAATGATGATATTAAAGCTGAACTGCAGATAAATGATGAAATTATCAGCTTCTGGACGGATTCATTTGATATGGAATCAGCACTCTTTAAAAATAGTCTTAATGAAATCAGAATGAACATCTTTTTAAACAACCTGAAGGAAGGCAAATCAAAAGAAGAAGCACTTGAAATAGCTGAAATCACCGATTTTGAAGAACTGCTTAAAGATAAGGATTTTGAAAACGAATATAAAACAGAATACTATGAAAATCGTGTAGACAAGCTTATAAAATCTCTAAAAACAATGAGTTTTGATAAAGCTCTTAAAAGATCAGGCATATCTGAAAACGACTATAACAGATGGTATGCCGCAGGCAAAAAGCAGTGTCTGCTTAAAAAGGATGATGATGAATTCTGTCTGAACTTTTACATCAATGTAACCCGTGTACTGATGGACAGGTATCTGAAGCTGAGAAGTGACGGTAAAACAAAAACTGAAGCCTGCAAAAAAATAAACACTGACTTAAATGAAGTTAAAAGATGGTGCAACTGGAATGAAAGCGGCTTATTTATAGATTTCAAAGAAAACAACAAGAAAATTACCGCTAAATTAATAATTGATGCAATTAAAGATGAAAAATCCAAAGACAAAATAGCTGAAAGCTCAGATATAACACTACATGAATTAAATAAAATTCTGGATTTGGGATCACAAAACGATAGAATCTACAGAGAAGTATATGAAGAATATGAATCAGTTTATCTTTCAAAACACCTGGAAGTTTTTTTAAAGGAAATTAAAAATAAAAACTTGAAAAAAGCACTTAAAACCTCAGGAATTGAAAAATCAGAACTGGACAGTGCATATAATTCAGGCAAAAACGGAGATGAACGCTTCACTAAATTTTACAATGACTACCTGAATTTTAAAATAAGCTGTTATATCACACAGATTATCAGGGGAAAAACCATCAGTAAAGCTTTAAAAAATTCTAACTTAACAGATGAAGAACTTAAAGACAATTTAAAAGAAATTGAAAGCAGAATCCTTGATAAACAGATGAACAGTGTTATTGGTGAAATCGCAAAAAACAGAACTACAAGACAGGCAGCTAAAAAAGCCAGAATCAGAATTGATGAAGTTTACAGATGGTATCTTGAAGGCAAAAAAGGCAATGAGAAATTTAAAGACTTTGCAGACATCTATCATGAACTTTATGTTGAAGTGGGATGTGAAATTTTCCAGAATTTCTTAAACAAGGGAAAAACACCAAAACAGATTCTTAAAATCATGAATGAAGACATAACCAGAGAAGATTATGAGTTCTGGATTAAAAATGATTTGATAAGTGATAAAAATGTTGAAGCTAAACTTTACACAGAAGATGAAATTAAAGAAAAAATCGAAAATGAAGGATTCAGACAAAAAGAGGAGAAATCTCTTTCAGGTTTAAGTATAATAGGTTGTTAGTTATGGTTATAAAAGAATTGAACAATGCAAAAAAAGCATATCAGAGAAAAGACTTTAAAGCAGCTGATGAAATTTACTCTAAAATCTATGATAATCATCAGAAAGATTTCAGCAGATGGGATAAAAAATTTTATGCATTAACATTATACAGATGTTATGTTCAAAATCCAGTTAATCAGAATAAACTTTTAGATGCAGGCAAACTGATTACCAAATTAGTTAAACAGTCAAATCACTCCAGAAAAGATGCAATGTGTCCGTATACATTAACCGTGCTTAAAATAATGAAAACCCTTGAAGACCCTGAAGCTGTTTTGGAATGGTCATCTAAACTTAATCCTGAATTATTAAATGGAGATATTTCAGGAAATTATTCCTCTAAAAAAGAAACATGGTATAAATTAACAACAAAAGCACTGCTGGATACCCGCCAGTATGATAAATGCATAAGCCTGTCAACTGAAGCACTGCTTAATTTAAGCGAATTTACATATGATAATGAGGTCTGGTTTAAATGGAGAATAGCTAAATCATTTAATCAGTTAGGTGAATATGACCAGTCTGTAGACTATCTGAATGACATTAAACAGTTTAAAAATGACTGGTTTATAGATAATCTGATGGCTGAAAATTATTTCTTTAAAAATGATTGGGACAATGCCTTAAAGTATGCCTCATCTGCAGCACTTGCCAAAGGCGACACTGATAAAAAAGTCAATTTATATTCACTGATTGAAGATATTTTAAATAAGAAAAATAAACAGAAGGAAGCAGATATTCATGCATACCTGGTTTATACAATCAGAAAGAGACATAACTGGAATATTGATGAAAATCTGGAATATAAAATTGAAAAAGCAGGTTTTGATTTGGACAATGAGGATTATTTTACTATTGAAAAGCATCTGCATCATCTGTGGGAAGAATATCTCTATAAAAATCAGGAATTAAAAAAAGGAGTTATTGTTTCAGTACTGCCCAATAAAAAAGCGGGCTTTATCAGATGCGATGAATATCCTGACAATCTGTATTTCAGCATGAATGAGTTTAAACATAACATCACATTAGCAAAAACAGGCCAGAATGTCACTTTTTATGAAGCTGACGGCTTTGATAAAAAGAAAAAAAAGCAGGTTAAAAATGCTGTAAATATTTATCTGAATGGGGGCTGAATTATGGAATTTTGTCCGAAATGCAGTTCGGTGTTATTTCCAGACGAAAATAATGCATTAAAATGTTTCTGCGGTTATTTTACTTATTTGGATAATGACCGTGAATATAATATTAAAGAAAAAATATCTGAAAAGTCAGCCAATATATCAGTTGATGGAAATGAATATGAAAGTATTGATTTATTATATCCTAAAGATGTTCATTTAAAATCTTATGACTGGAGACGCAAAGACTGGGGTTAAAAAGGTTTGGTTTTATATTGTTATAAAATGGGTTTATTAAAATAGAGGTTTTGTTTTCCTCTATTTTAGTTTTTCTATTGTTTTGCAGTCTAGTTTTGTTATTTTGGCAATTTCTTTAACTGAATAGTTTTCTTTTTGCATGTTTTTTGCTATTTCTAGTTTTTCTTCTTCTTTTCCCTCTAGTTTTCCTTCTATTTTTCCTTCTATTTTTCCTTCTATTTTTCCTTGTTCTAACCATTCTTTTTCATGTGATGTTACATAGTCGTGAAGTATTGTTATTTCCATTTTTATCACATCTATTACTTTATTTTTCAAATCCTGATTTTCAATGAATTTATCTGCAAGTACTATCAGTATGCCAAGTACAGAATCTTTTAATTCATCATCAATATCAGTTATTTTTCTAGCAAGTTCCAGAGTTTTTACTACTTGCACTCCGACTTTGTGTTTGGTTTTCATTAACGGCAATATCCCTAATGCAAGAAACTCATTGCAGGTTAGTTTTATGTTATTTTTAACTTTATAAGTTATATTACTTAATAATTTGTCTCCGTCATAGTCTTTAAATGATATTACTTCAGGTCTAAAAAACTGCCCAGGAGAGTATTCAAGAACTACCTGATTTTTATCGATTTCAGGAGTCACTACAAGATTTATTTTTACCTTTAACTGATAATCATATCCGATTCTGGCTACATATAGAAAGATTCTTCTTAAAATGTTTGCAATATTGGATTTAGTAGATAAAAATTCATAAAGAATTATTTTATCCTTTTTCTTTATGCCGTAATCTATTCTGAGAACTTTTGGTTTCAGGTTTATTAGCTCAACATTTATTTCATCACAAAACTCTGCACCTGTAATTTTTGCAATATACTTTGTGGTGTTTTCTTTTAGAAATTTCAGTGTTAAATCCTCATGATGGTATCCGCGATATATCTTATTTTTTTTCATACTAATCCATTGGTCTTTAATATTTATATAACCGTCAGTTTTTTATTAAAACAATAATTAAAGCACAAATAAATAGTTTTAAATGAAATGAATACTTCATCATCATGAAAACTTTTTTATAAAAATGTATTAATTACTTTATTTAAATTATTAATCAGCTAAAATATGTGAGGTGTTTGGATTGGGCACTGAATATATTGAAAAAGGAATTTCATTTGTCAATCAGAAGAAATATGATAATGCACTTGAATGTTTTAATAAACATCTGGAAGCTGATTCAAAAAACAGCATTGTTTTAGGTCTTAAAGCACTGGCTTTAATGGATTTGAACAGGTTAGATGAAGCTTTGATATATGTCTCCAAGTCATTGGACATTGATTCATCAAATTATGAAGCCTGGGCAACTAAAGGGGAAATCTTTAGAAGGTTAAATAAAAATAGGGAAGCTCTGCACTGCTTTGATTTGTCTTTGCAGATTAATCCGAAACAGTCAAAAACATGGACAAAAAGAGGTTTTTTATTAATTAACAGATACGGTCAGTTTATAGAAGCAATTAACTCATTTGATAAAGGACTGGAATTAGATCCCAAAGATAAAAATGCAATATATTTTAAAGCAGAAGCTTATTTCGCACTTAAAAATTATAAAAAAGCTTTAGGAGCATGTGATGATTATCTGAAAATCACTTCAGCCAATGTTTTTGATTCAAACGTTTACTCACTTAAAACAAAGATTTTAATGATTTTAAACAACTTTGAAGAGGCATTAGCTGTTATTGATGAAGGTTTGAAAATCAGTCCCGATGATGATTCCATTTATGCAACAAAAGCTATGATTTTACTGAGGGCACATAAATATGGTGAAGGCATAGAATGTGTCAATAAAGCTTTGGAGTTAAATCCCAGTAATGTCATTGCATTAAAATTGAGAAATAATGTTTTAAAAGGTAATTTAAGATGAAATGTTAAAATAATCTGTAACTAACGAGAAAAATTCTTAATAGCTAAAAAAAACATATTTACTATTGCAGGTGTATTTAAATGTCTGAAGATCATAATAAAAAAGAACACAAACACTGTCCTTTTTGCGGACACCATGTAGATGAAGATGATATGATTTGCCCTCACTGCGGATTATTCATCCCATAATTATTTTTTCTAAAATCAATTAAACAACTTTATTATTATCTTTATATAAATTAATCATTAATTAACAATATTTACCTGTTTTTGTAAAATTTAGGTGAGGTTAGCTAATGGTTCAATGTCGTGAATGTAATAGTGAAGTTTCAGATAAGGCAAAGTTCTGCCCCAAATGCAGAACTCCCTTAAAAAGTAATGAAGATGTTCCAAAAAGTCCTAAAATAGCCAGTGATAAGAAAGGTGGTTTCAATCCTATTTTGATTATTGGTATACTAGCTATTGTAGCTATTGCTGCATTAGGTGCAGGTCTGCTTTTAGGTGGTGGAAGTGATGATTCACCTGCTGCTGTAAATAATACTGCTGAGAGTGATGATGTTGCTGAAGATGTAAATCCTGCTCCTGCAAGTGCCAATGTTACTTATGTCTGTTCTCAAAAGTCTGACAAGTTTCATTTGCCTGACTGTGAATGGGCTCAAAAGATAAATCCTAAAAACAAGATTACTTATAATTCCAGAGATGCTGCTGTAGCAGACGGAAGGATTCCATGTCAGGTTTGTAATCCTTAAAGTTTATTACTTAAGATAAACATAATTTAAATACAATGAGGTTTTTAAAATGAATTGTCCTAACTGTGGAGCTGAAGTATTATCAGATAATGAAAAATTTTGCAGAAAATGCGGTTTTAAATTGGTTGATTCAGAAGTTAAAAAAGCTACTGTAATTTCAGAAGATATTCCAAAAACACGGTGCCGCAGCTGCAATAATATGATAGACAGCAATTTAAGAATTTGTCCCTACTGCGGATCAAATCCAAATTCATCTTCAACATATGCATCATCAGCATCCAAAACAAACAGCAGCAGCTCAAGTGACAGTGACTGCTGGGGATGCTGTGGTTTAATTGTAGTTATTGTAATTATATTGTATATTATAGGATTGATATTTTGATTTATGACCGCATAATGAATATCTGCAAATATTTATGCCATCAGAAACCTGAAAGGTCATTTTTCTACAAAGAAAAGCAGTTTCCAGTTTGCAGCAGATGTACAGGAATTGTTATAGGTGCAGCTGCCGGGTTTGTTTTAGCTAGTTTAATCCAACCTAATTTAATTTTTGTTTTAGGATTTATTCCATTAATTATTGACGGAACTACACAGTATTACGGTTTAAGAACAAGCAATAACACTTTAAGATTTGTTACAGGTTTGTTATGTGGCTTTTCAATACCTTTTGTTGTTTTTAAAACAGAATCAGTTATACTCAATTATTTCTAAATTTTCCAAGCTGTCATCCATCAGCTCTTCAATGAATTCTGAAGGGTTATTTTTATCACTTATTAAGTAAACATTATTTTTAGAGCGGGTTAAACCTACATAGAATAATCTGCGTTCTTCCGAATATTTGTAATCATAATTTCTGGTATTTACATAATTCAAAACACTGTGGGTTTTTAATTTTGATGGAAAACCTAAATAGTCATCAACCATATTGATTATAATCACATTATCTGCTTCCAGACCTTTAGATGAATGCAGGGTTCTGTAGTAAACATTATTCATTGATTTGTCTGTTTTGTCTAAAATTCGTAAGAATTTGTCTTTTTTCAGATTGCCTTTTTTAACCAGATTTCTGTGTTTTATAAACTGGTTGATGTTGTTGTTTGTTCTGCCTAAGATTAATACATCATCGGATTTTTCAGAGAGATCTTTTATAAGATTATAAATCATTTCTCTTTTTTCTATAGGATTTTTTTGAGGATAGATTATTTTAACAGGTTTTTTCAGATTTTTAGGAGACTTAAGAGATTTCCTAATTTGTTTAGGGTTTTTCATAATGAAGCTACCTGCTATGTCAATCAGCTCCTGAGGGTTCCTGTATGTTTTTTCAATGAATATTCTTTGAGGATTTTCAAAATACTCTTCAAAATGTGAGAAAAATTCAATGTTTGTTCCTCTAAATCCGTATATTGACTGCCAGTCATCACCTACAACTGTCAGATGCGCATCTGTTTTATCCTGCAGGCTTTTAATCAGATTATAATTGGTATATGTGGTATCCTGATATTCATCAACCAGTATGTATCTGTAATGTTTTTTCAGCCCGTATTTTTTAATCAGCTTGCTTGATTCATTTATCATGTCATTAAAATCAATCTGCTGGTGCATATCCAAGTATTCCTGATAGTAACTGTAGAAATCTTCAGCGATTTTTAGGAAGATGTCATGGTCCTTGTCATCGTTACTGCTTCTGAAATAGCTGAAATAATCTTTTGTAAAATTGTTGCCCTTAAATAAATTTATAAAATCTGCAAGCAGGGGTTTAAATGCTACTTTTGTAAATGCTTCTTTCAATTCATTCAATAACTCTTTTCTGTCATTTCTTCTAATGATGTAGCTTTCAATGTTTAAAAAATATGAATCGCAAAATTCAAGAATATCTTTTAATGTATCAGTATTTGCATTGGCCAGATAATCATTTATTATAGCCAATATTTCATTGTTTTCAATAACTGACACTTTATGGTGCTGTTTAATGACTGATCTTCCCAGACTGTGAAATGTCCTTACCTCAACATTTTCCGGAAGCTTTCCTTTTAAATCCCTGACAGAAGTATTTGAAAATGACAGACACAAAATATCTTCAGGTCTGACATGCTTTTTAGCTATCAGATATTTTATTTTTGCAATTAAAGTAAATGTTTTTCCTGTTCCTGCTCCTGCAATGATTTGAACATTTTTGGAATCTAAAACACAGGCTATTTTTTGCTGTGTGTCTAAAGGTTTGCTGTTTACTGTTTTAAAAAACTTATCATTAGCCAGCAGCTCCTGTCTGGTTTTATCATCCAAATCATCAATACTTTTGTAGTCTTTTTTCAAGTACTTGCCGTTTTTGCTGGCTATTTTTTCAGGTTCTGTTTTAATATATTTAGTGAATGTTTCAATAACTGGCTTTTTATTTGTTTTTATTTTCTTTTCTGGCTGTGGTGTTTTTTTAACTTCCTTAGTTTCAGCAGTTTTTATACAGCCGCACATCGGGCATTTGCTGCCATTTAGTATCATTGATCCGCATTCACTACAAAAATCCATAATATATATTTTTTATTAACATTTAAAAATAGCTTTCCTAAGAGTGTCTGAAAAGTATTTCTGTTTTATACATATTTTAAATACTAGTTTAATTAAAAATTATAAATGAGGTGTTTTATTGAATCAAGATGAATATATAGGAAATATTGTTAAAAATGGAGTTATAGCATTAATTATAGGATTTATTATAACTGGCATTTTATATTCTGTAATGTATTCAATAAACGGAATTGAAATGTATGCCGGTTTTATAATTTTAGGAGCACTCTACGGTTTCCTGTTTATAAAATTGGACATTTTTGAAAATGAACTGGATTTAATCATAACAAATGCTGTTTTTGCATTCTTTGGTTCATATGTAAGCATACATTTAATATTTACAAGTGCATTGAAAATAGCTATGAATTCTTCACTGCTGACTTATCAGTTTATAGGAATCTGTATTATTGCAGCTGTTGTTGTTAACTACATCCGTGACACTTATCTGGAAATTAATCCTTTAGGGTCAATTAACCTGAATTTGGGAAAATTGCCTACAGTTATCTGTCCTGAATGCGGTGTTGAAGTCAATGCCGAAAATATATTCTGTCCTGAATGCGGCCATAAGTTCAGTTTTATACATTGTCCTGAATGCGGTGCAAAATTAGATGAGGAAGGTGCATTCTGTCAGGAATGTGGTCATAAATTAGAAGATGACTCTAAAAAAGAAGAAGTTAAAGAAGATAACTCTAAAAAAGACATTTCCCTAAAAAAAGAAGTTAAAGAAGATAACTCTAAAAAAGAAGATAACCTTAAAAGCTGTTCTAATTGCGGAACTAAAGTAAGCGAAGATTCCAAATTCTGTCCTGAATGCGGAAATAAAATCAGATGAGTAAACTATGAAATATTGTCCAAAATGCGGCAGCGAAATAAAAAACAATATGAAGTTTTGCCAAAAATGCGGAGCCAAACTTCCTGCTGACCACATAAATTTAAACAATGAATACTGCAAGCATTGCGGTTCAGCAATTCCCAAGGGAGCCACCAGATGTCCAAAATGCGACAGATATTTAGATGAATCTGCAAATGACAGCCATAGTGTTGCTACTGTAATAGGATATATCTTTTCTTTTTTAGTTCCTTTAGCAGCTGTTGTTGCAGGCATTTACTTATTAACTCAGAAAAATGAAAACATCCATAAACATGGAGCATGCATTATCATCATAGCTGTTGGAGTCATGTGTATCACATATTTATACTATATTAAATTTTTATAAAATTATTACTATTTTTTAACTTTTTTTAAATCATTATATACACAAGTTTATATACTATATTTTATAAATTAATAACTATCAGGAAAAAAACTATTTTTAAATCAAAAGAAACATGAATTTTTTATAAATTTCTAAATAAAAAACTTGATATTATAAAAGGAATGTTTAATAAAATGAAAAAATTCAATAATAAAAGCAGGTACTTTACTGATGAATTAAATAAACTTGGAGAATGGATGAAATGGTTTTTATTGACCGTTATAACTTTAATTATCATCTCTCAAGTTTCTCACATGTTTTTAACATATGGTGGATAAAATAATGTCTAAAAAAATAATTTATGATGAGTCTCTTGATTCTGAAATGCAATTTAAGAAATTTGTAGCTACACAGGCACCTGAAAATCATGAAATATCTGATGAAGATGTGGAACAGATGGAAATGGCTAACCTTATTGATTTGGAAATACAAGATCATGAAAATTTTATGAATCAAGTGAGGGATAGCTATTGTGAATATGATTCCTATGATGATTATCTAATAGAAGAACAATATATGGATAAAATTGAAGAACCTTTTGATTTAGAACAGGAATATGATAAATGGGATGATTATTCAGATTGTATTGATTCTGATTTAGAATATAAAGAGTATCAACAAGAACAGTTCAGAAAAGAAGATTCTATTGAAGGTCCAATGAGCTGTTTTGAACATGGCTATTATATGGATGAATCCAGCAATTCCAATCATGAAGAGCCTCCATTTATAGAGGAATATGACTTTGATGAACTAAAAATGGAATTGGAGTATGAAAAAAATAGCTATTTGGTTGAAAATGAAGTAACTCCTGAAGATATAATGTCTGAAAGAATTGAAGAACATAAAAAAGAAGAAAAAGAATATATGGATATGTTAACTTTACAGCAGGAAGATTTTAATCCATTTGAATATTATCCTGATCCTGATGTCGGATGTAATGATATTTCAATTGATGCCCAATATTTTGAGTATAAACAGGCAGAACTTAAAAAGGAAAACTCTATTGAAGGTCCAATGAGCTGTTTTGAACATGGCTATTATATGGATGGACCTAGTGATTCTGATTATGAAGATCTTTCGTTTATGGAAGAATATGACTTTGAAGATAATTTAACTTTTGAAATGAAAGAAGAAATTTATGGGCCTGATTTTGAATCAGAGTTACAAGAAGACAAAGAAAAAGAATTCAAAAAAAAACTAGCGGAATATAATGCAAAAAATCCAATTAAAAAATGATAAAACATGTCTTATGATGATATAATAGCTGAAATCAAATCCAATTTAACCGGAAATAAAGATAATGACAAAGATTATATAATTAATCAGTTTAAGGTTTTCAACTCAAAGGAAATCCATTTGGAACTTGGCAGATTGCTTTGGGAGTTGATGAGTGATGAAGAACAAAATGCGTATAAAAAAGCTGTTATTCAGGATATACCTGTTGATGAATTCATAAAATCAGTTTACAGTTATCTAAATTATGGGGATTTTGAAACAGCCCTAAAAGAGCTTGAAGATTACATGGAAATTATACCATTTAAATTTAGGGAAAATCCTCAATTTGATTATTTTTACTTTAATAATCCTTTGGAAGAGGAGTTATTCAGAAAATATTTTAAAACACCAAAAGAGCTGAAAGTAATTCCGTTTGGTGAGGAATATCCGAGAGTCTTTTACCTGTATGGTGTTGTGCTTATGAATTTATCTGAATTTGACAGGGCTGAAAGTGCACTTAAAAAAGCTCTATCCTATAATCCTGTTTCTGGTGAGATTTTATCTACATTATCTGCATTATATGACGGAAATTATGATTTGAATAATTTGAAGAAAACAGCAGTTGAAATTTTAAAGTTCAGCTATGATCCAAGAGAAATAGCTAAAGCGTATAGGGATTTGGGATACTGCTACTATGAAAATAAGAAGTGTAACATATCAAAGGCATTATATGAACAAAGTTTAAACTATGAAAATCATCCGAGGGCACAAATAGAACTGCAATTAATAAACAGCTATCTGCATATTGATGAAACAGACATTAAAAAAGTTTTAAATGATGAAAATATTCCGGCAAATATTAATGATGATATTTTGGAAATATCAATGTTTTTAGCTTTGGATTTTGAAAAGAAAAATCTTTTAAATCAGTCCTTGTATTTTTATGGTGTTTTATATAACTTAACTCATGATGAAGAAGTTTTAACTAAAATTAATGATTTAAAACATAGATTATAATTTTTTTTATTTGGTTTAAAACTTCCAATCCAAGTTTAGTTATTTCATATATTCTTCCTTTTTTGTCTTCTAATACATTAAGTTAAGTTTTTAGTGCAATTTCAGAAATGCAGCATATAATTATTTTCAGGATATTTTAAATCCATGACTGAATAAATTTCTTTTTTGTTTATAAAATATTAATTAATCCCCATTTTTAATAACAATATTAATATATGATATCTTACAAAATTAAAATATAATATATCTATTTTAATAAAAAATTAGGCTTCCTAGTTTTGAATTAGGTTAAATTATTTGAGATGTTAAGAGGAAAAGTGCAAACTGTTGTTGAAAATCAAAATACTGAAACCAAGTAAAGCAGAACTTTTAAGACAGTATCAGCAATTATATGATGAAAGTACAATTGTTGAAGTAGAATTCAATAGTCTTAAACAGGAAGTTTTAAATAGGCAAGTGTTTATTATGGCTGATGATGAAGAATATTGTTTAAGATTGGAAAAAATCATTGATAAACAAGATGGATTATTAAATCATTATGATGCAAAATTTAATCAGCAAAATTCATTAAATGATGCATTATCTAGACAAAATAAAATTTTAAAAGAGGATTTGCAAAAGCATAAAAATCTTTTAAAAGATATGAAAAAAAATATTGACCAACATAAAAATGTTGTTAATAAATTAAAAAAAGAGCTTGAAGAACAACTTAAAATACAACAAAATTTACATAAAGATTATGGTGAAGTTATTAAAGAATTAACTGATGAATTAGAACTTCAAGAAAAACAAAAAGAAGAAATTCAAAATAAAACTAAACAAATTGGAAATAATCAACCAATAAATAACAATTCTAAACTAAAATCCAATAGGGTAGAATTACCTCCAAGAGAACATGACAACGATCATGTTGCTGATGCAAAAGATTTATTCAATAATGTTAAAGAAAAATCAAAAGAAGCTATTGATGAAATTTCAGAAAACCATAAAAAAAATACTGCTACTTCTGCAATTAATAATAATGTTCCAAAAACAAATGAGAATAAATGTCCTAAATGTGGTTCAGTAGTAGATAACAGTTTTATATTTTGTGATAAATGTGGTTATAAACTAAAATAAAGGTGTTTAAATGGGTTTTTTTAACAATATGAAAAATTTAAAAGACCAGGCTTTGGAAAATGAAAAAATCAAAAATTATGAACAACTTCAAGGTTTATTTGATGCAATTGATAATCAGGCTGAAAAAGAAAAAGAAAAAGATAAAAAGGAAAGAGAATATTTTGAAAGTTTAACTCCTGAACAAAAAGTAGAGTATAAACGTATTAAAAAAAGAAATAAAAACCTTAAAAAACTTGGAATGTATGGTTTAACTGCCGCAAGCATGGCTACTGGTGTTGGTGTTCCTGTTATGATGGCTGCTAATGTAGGATCAATGATTTCTGATGATAATATGACATTTAACAAAGATCAACATGATGCAAAAATGAAAAAAATGTCTGGACAAAAGAAAAGGCCTCAAGCTAAACCTAACAAAGCTAAAACAAAAAAAGTACCTCTTATATCAATAAAATATGATAAAAAAGGCCAACCGAAGGTTCAAACTTTTATAGATAAAGATTGGTACAATATAAACTTCAGATATGCTGAACTTATAAGAGAATAATTGCTATATGGTGTATTAATATGGTTTTTTGCCCTAATTGTAAAAATGAAGTTGGTGAGAGTAAATTTTGCCCCAATTGCGGTTCAAAAATACTTAAGCCAGAAATAGATCCTCAAGAAAATAATACTATGAATTTTTGCCCTAATTGTGGAAACGAAGTTGGTGGGAGTAAATTTTGCCCCAATTGCGGTTTAAAAATACTTAAACATGAAGCTGAAATACCTACTTCTGAAATTGATGTTAATACAAACAATCAGTACACATCTGATGCTGATGAAAAAGATACATTTGATAAGATAATTGACATTGATGATAAAATTTCAGGTAAAATGAATGGTTTATTTGCAAAAAGTAAAACTGCAAATAAAATTTTAGATAAAACGGTTTCCTTTCAGTCTTTTAGATATAAACTTTATCAATAGAGAATATCTTGAAAATATAGAACCTGTATTTATTGAAGTATATGATTCTATTGATGATCCATTTATTAAAGATATTCTAATGTTAGAAAGAATTGCAATGGCTACTACTAGTAGTGCAGTTGGTATTGTTGCATCTCAAATTTACACTCCAACAAAAGACATGCCACATGATAAAGCAGTAATGTTTTACCAAAATATGGTTAATAGAATTGTTAGTGAAATTAATCAGGAAAAACAAAATGGTACTTTTGATGAAGAAACATTCTATAAAAACAAAACTAAGCAAGCTACATTGGATAATATTTCTGTTTTAGGAATTTCCAAATCAGTGAAGGCCTTTAAAAAAAATCGTAAATGAATATTTGTAAAAAGTGTAATGATCAACAAAATACAAATTTAAAATTTAACAAAATTAAATCATTTTTCTTTTATTAAAAAATATGATAAAAGTTTAAAAACAGGATAAGTGATATTATGGCAGATGGAGAATATGTAGATAGTGATGGTGACGGATACAAAGAAAGTTATGTTGAAGATAGTGATGGTGATGGACAATATGACACCGTTTACATGGATACTGACGGGGACGGCTATGTAGATGCTGTTGGTGTAGATACAGATGGAGATGGCTATGTAGATGCTGTTGGTGTAGATACAGATGGAGATGGTGAACTAGATAGCTATGCTTATGATACTGATGGTGATGGAGAATTTGACGAATATGAATCAGATTATGATGACGACTATGATGATATAGACGATGACTACGATGATGATATATTTTAATTAAAATACTGAATTATGGATTTCTATCAATTATAGAAATTCATGTATATTTTAACTAATGATGAAACATTAAATAAATCAAATATTATTGTACTAAAATTTTAATAAAAAATGGTTAATGGTGAATAAATGGTTAAATGTCCTTCTTGTGGGAAAGAAGTTGGGGATGCTGCTTTTTGTAATAATTGCGGATCCAAACTTCATTCTCAAAAAAATGAAAAAATAAAAAGCAATGATTTTCAAGAAAAAAAATTCTGTGCTAACTGTGGAAGTGAAATGAATGTTAATGCTACATTTTGTTCTAATTGCGGAACTCATGAATTAAAGGCAAATAATCAGGTAGGCAATAATCTTGTTGCTACTTTTAATCCTGGAACTGCATTTTTAATATCTATATACACTACCGGTGCGGGACATATTTATTTGGGATTATTTAAAAGAGGCATATCCTTTTTAATATCTCAAATAGTGCTTGTAGTATTAGTAGCTATATTTACACTACTATTGGGATATCTATGGTATATGTTAGCTGTGATTGTATTATTATTAGGTATTTTAGCATGTTTAACTTTACATGTATATTCAATTTATGATTCATATAAATCAATTAAAAAAATAACTAATGGTGAAAGTGTTGAAGATATAATGTTTTTCAATAATTTCATGTAAATTTTTACTTTAAACCTTGAGGTAAACAATGGTAAAATGTCCAAAGTGTGGAAATGAAGTTAGTGGAGATGATTTTTGTTCTGAATGCGGACTTAAACTTAATCATACTTCAAAAGAAAATAAACATTACTGTCCAGAGTGCGGTTTTGAAACTAGTATAAAAAATAAATTTTGCCAAAAATGCGGTGCAAAAATAAATGGTAAATCTGATAATGATGATTTGTTAAGTTTTAATAAAACTAATCTTTATCCCATTATTTTAGGATTTATCTTCCTTTTAATTGCAATACTTTTCGCAAGTAGGCTTGTATTAGTTCTTTGTTTATTTGCAGCGGGGTTTCTTTTTGAATTTAAATCAGACAATACATTTCTTAATAGTATTTTAGTTGCTATAATTCCAGGTATTTTATTTATTATCACAATGCAAAATATATATTATTTATTGATGTGTTTTATACCTCCGATAGCTGGCTGTTTTATAGCTGCCACATATAGAAGAAGGTAAATACACTTAAATATTTTCAAATACTAAAATCATTTTAAGGAGAAAATATGTTTAAGTTAATTATTGGAATAATTTATATTATAACTATTATCTTATATTGTGCTATTTTAGTAAAAAAGAAGATTAAAGACACAAGTACTTATATAAACCTTGGAATATTAATAGCTGTTTTCATATTTCTTGTATACAAAGGATATCTTTTCTAAATATTTAATAACCTAATTGATTTTAATGACTTCTGAGTACACACCTGAAGAAAATAAATTAAGAGAGCTTACTGGCGGAGATTATTTTTCCCAGGAATTTATGGATAATTTAAATTCCTTAAATTTAACAGTTAAAGAAGCTAATATTGTTATTAATCAGATTAAACATGAAATAACTACTGGTGAATGTTGTTTGGAAGCTATTCCAATTAGATTAAATTATCTTTTAAAACAGTTAGCTCCAGAAATTACAAAATATGTTGTACCCTCTAAAGAATTAATAGCTAAAAAAGAACTTATTTTCCTTTTAAATCTGAAAGACAATATAACTTTTTGTCCGAATTGTCAAAGCAGCCTTTTTTTAACAGATAAATTTTGCTATAAATGTGGTGCTAAAAATATGCAATCAATAGCTATTAAAGCACCGAAAGATGATGATTTGAACTTAAATGAGATATATTGTGCCAAATTATATGAGAAATATCCCCTTAATTTTAAATATGCTTATGTTTGTTTTTTAAGATATGTCAATGAAAATCCTGGGAAAGTTGAGTTTCCAGTATTTAATAATATTGACGGGTTTAAATTAAAAAAACAGGCTGTTAAAGATAATTATTTCACATTAGGTGATCCTGTTTACAGTATTTCCAATTATACTATTTCAGATATTAAAAAGGTTTTAAAAAAGTATGATTTGAAAGTTTCAGGTAAAAAAGATGAACTGATTGAAAGAATAAGTAAAAATTTATCAGATGATGAGATTAATAATGAATTTGAAAACAGCACTTTTGTTCTGACACCTGAAGCTGAAAAGTTTTTGGAAGAAAACAAATATTTGGTCTATTATGACAAAAACGATTTAAGCACATCCATTTCCTTGGAAAAATATGAATCATTATTTAAAAAAGCTAAAATAACTGATTCCATTTATGATGTTTTGTATAGCTATTATGCTGATTTAATCAATGAAGATGTAAATAATAAGCAATGGCACCAATACAGGACAGATTTGGGAAATCTTATTAATGTGTCCGTTAACAATATCAGTGATTTAAAGCTGCTTAAGCTTCATTTCCAATATTTCATACTGGAAGCAAATAATTGGATTCATGACTATTACAGTGATTATTGCAACCCTTCTTTTGATTTGAAATTTAATAAATCCCGAAATGATTTGATAGCCAGTCTGAAATTAGAATTAAACGAGCTTCAGGAAATATTTAATGAAGCATGGGATGAAGTCAAAATACCTTCCTACACACTTGCAAAAGCCGATGTATTTAAGAAATTAATTTTAGCATTTGACGGTAAAGATTTAAATAGTATTTACTGATTATATGATTTGAAAGTTTCTAAAAAGTTATCCAGCACATTTTTGAAATCCGGATTTTTCATAGCTGCATCAAATGAACCTACAATCGGTCCCATAATCAGCTCGTTTCTGCTGTTTTCATCCATTATGTCTGTAGTTTCCATACCTATCTGAGAATAGCTAGGTGGCAGCCTGTCGCTGTTGTACTGCTGTTTTATTTCACCTCTCAAATCATCATCAATAAAGTGTTCCAATAAATGGATTATGTCTTCAGCCAGAGTATTTCCCAAAACCAGTGAAATGAAAGTTGTTTCCTTGTCAAGTTCATCTTTTAAATCTTCAAGTATTGAATTGAATGATCCGTAATTCTGATATCCATGTGGAATAAATCTTCCCTCAACTGTATGGGCACAGTATTCATTCATCAGGTGCACTGTTCCTGAAGATAAGATGTACTGGACGAATACTTCAAGTTCATAGGTTTTTTCAACTTCCCAGAAGTACATCAGTATCTGTTCATGAATTTCAGCAAGCAGGTGATGTGCCAGTTCATGGATTAATGTAGCTATCTGTACAGAGTCATTTAGTCGGTCATCTAATTTTATTGTATTTGCAGTGTAAAATCCAAGTTCTCCGCCTTTGGATTTGTATGACCACTTTGCATATGCCTCAACAACATCTTCCACTTTTTCCAGAGCAGTTGTTCCCTGTTTTTTAAGGGATTTTCTGCCTGTTTCATATATATTGTTTAATATAAGTTCATAAATCTCATTGGTTAATGGTGTTTCATTTAATTGCTCTTTGTGTTTTTGTGTAAACATATCTTCAAATGAGGTTATTCTGTCTCCACTTTCGTATTTATCAAGTTTTCTAAGTATGCTTCCACATTCAATGCAATAATCTTCACTGATGGAGTTTTTCTCTCCACATTTTGAGCAGTATATGTCATCCATTTTTAATCACTGATTAATCCATTTGTTTTTTTAAATTTAGCTATTGGAAATAAAATCTTTTGTTTCATTATCTGTGCAGCTGTTTTATTTCATCTATAGTTAATTTTGTTGAAACAGCTATGTCTTCAGGAGGCACATTTCTGGCCAATAATGACCTTGCTATTTTCCATTTTTCATTATTGGCTCCTTCAGCATACCCCTTTTTAACTCCTTTTTTAATTCCTTTTTTAACTCCTTTTTTAATTCCTTTTTCGTATCCTTCATCATATCTTTCCTGTCCGTATTCTTCCATTAATCTCATATTATCCCTCAGTATATTTCTTAATCTTTTTCTTCTTGATGTTTCTTTTATGAATTTATCTACAATTAGAAATTCAATTCCAAAAGCAAAATTCTTAGCACTCTTTGCAGAATTTCGTATTTTATCTAGTGTTTGCACGGTTTTTTCTATTTGTTCATCAAGGGTTTTTCTTGAACTCATAAACGGAGCCAGTGACAGATATATTAATTCCCGCCGGGTTATTTTTGTATTGTTTTTTATTTTATTTTCAATATTATTTATAATTTCATCACAGTCAAAATCTTTTAAAGATATTATCGGAATTGTAAATACACAGTCTTTATTCAATTTATATTGTTTAATTTTTGTTTTTTCAGCTGTGCTGAATACTATTAAAAGTATTGGCTTGTTGTTTTGCTTTGCATAATCAACAATTGCTGTATATAATCTGTATCTTTTTTCATCGAATTTTTTTACTACTGTTGATTGAAATTCAGTTATTACTATTATATTGTCCAGTTCCATTATCATATCTGATTTGTAAACTGCAGGATCCAGTTCTATTAATTCTGTTGGATTGAATGTTAAATTTTCAGATTTAAAGTCATATTTTCTTATATCCCAGTTTATTTCTTCAATCAAATTTATAAAACTGAATCCGTCTTCTTTTGTAGCATACTTAAATAATTTGTCTTCTTCATGATTCGACATATTATCACTTCAGTTAATTTTCATAGCTATTGTTAGAAACTGTATGGTATTTAAATGCTTTGTTGTAAAAAATAACAATTTTTAAGCCTTAAATCAATATTTAAAAGCAAAATAAATATTTTTATTTAACATAAGATAAATATTGATTATACCTTGTTAAATTGTTTTTTACTTGTTAAATTGTCTTTAAATCTTACAATAAGCTTTTATATTTCTTATTACCAAGATTAAAGTAGAGGTGTTTTAGATATGAACTCTTATCTGAATATTAGAATTAATGGTAAAAATTTGGAAAAGAAAGAAGATATTGAAAATGCAATTTTGAAATTTGATGAAGATCTGAAGGAAAATCCTGATGATGAAGCTACAATTGTAGGAAAATCCGTATTATTATACAAGATAGGTAAACTGAATGAATCCCTTGAGTGCTTAAATCAAATCAAAAACATTAGAAATGCTTCCATTATAGAGCTGAAAGCAGTTATTTTAATGGGAATGTCAAACTATAAGCGGGCTCTTGATTTGTTAAATGAAGTTTTAAAGTTAGACTGCGGAAATGTCAGTGCCCTTTACTATAAAACAGAATGCCTTTTTAAGTTAAAACGATTTAAGGAAGTTGTAGATACTGCAGATGTGGCTTTGAAAATTGATAAAAACCACCAGTCCATTTTAATAAATAAATTCTGTTCATTGGTAGAACTTAACAACACAAAAGAAGCTTTGAAAGTTAAAGAAAAGCTTTTAAGATTAGGTTTGAATTGCAATATCTGAGGTTAGAAATATGGAATTTCAAATAAAGAAAGTCGAAAAAGGAGATATTGACACCGAAGAGTTAAAAAAGCAGATTCCTGGATGGTGCAGTCTTTTAAAAAAATCTCCTGATGATGAAAGGCTGAGAATCATTGTTGCATCAATGTTTTATTTTATTGATGAAAAAGAAAAATCACTTGAATTATTAAAAAATGCCCCAGATAATGAGAATATGGAATTAAAAGAAATAACCGCCATTGTTTATATGGATTTGAACTATTATAATGAAGCTTTAGAGCTGTTTAATGAAATTCTTGACTCTGATTATAACAGAAACGTTCTGGATTTAAAGGTTGACTGTTTATTTTTTTTAGGAAAGTTTGAAGCTGTGGTTAAAACAGCTGATGAATATCTGGAAGTTTTCGGCAACAATCTGGATGTTCTAACAAATAAAAAGGCAGCCCTTAAAAAATTAAACCGTAAAAACGAAGCAGAAGAAGTAAATAACATAATTTCAAATTTAAATGCAGTCAATAAATTTGCAGTCTATATGCCAAAGGATCAAACTGATGAAGTCATTCCGGATGAGATTTATGAAAGGGAATTGGAACTGTGCTTTAATGACTTGAAATATAATCCTGATGACAGTACCGTTCTTATTGCAATAGCTACATTTTTATACAATCTTGACAGAAGAGATGAATCCATTGAATATTTGGATAAAATCAGTGATGATGCAGACAGCGTTACAATAAATGCCAAGGCCTGCATGTTTATGAAACTTGAAAAATTCCATAAAGCTCTTGAAACATTAAATAAATCTTTAAAAAAAGACAAAACAAATATTATAACTTTAATATCAAAATCCGAATGTCTGATGGAACTGAAAAAATATGAGGAAGTGCTGGTGTGTGCTGATGAAGGACTGGAAATTGATAAAACAAATATACCTCTGTGGAAAAATAAATTTTGTGCTTTAATTGAATTGGACAGGTTAATTGAAGCAAAGGAAGTTCAGGATTTAATTTTTGATTTGGAAATAGCCAATGATAAAGCTGAAGGTTCCCTTAAAAAAGCAATCAACAGATTTTATTCCATGGAGTATAGAGAATGTTTAAATCTTTGCTATGATGTTTTGGATGCTGACAAGGATAATGAGGAAGCTGCAATTCTGATGATGAATGCAGTTTATCTGTTAGGTGATCTTACTGAAGCTCCAAAGGCATTGTATAGAGCACTTAATTGTAATAATGGTGAAATATTGACTCGAAACTGAAAAATTGTCTTTAAATCCAACAATAAGATTTAATATTTCTTTGTTTAATAATTAAATAGGTGTGATGGATATGGATGTAATAATATCTGCATTAATTGAAGCAAATAAATTATTAAACAAAAAGGATTATTATAAAGCCCTTGACTGTTTTGAATGTGTGTTAAATATAAATCCTACCAACAATCTGGCCATAATCGGGAAAACAATTTGTATACATTATTTAAAATCATTTGACAACAGCAGTCTGATAAACATGTATGAAGAAAAATTAAATGTTAACCTTAAACTTGCAGAGTTGTATGAATGCGGAAAATACGATGAAACAATAACTGAATGCAATAAAATATTAAAAAAAGACAAAAACAATTTTAACGCATTAGCTATTAAATTCTCAGCCCAGTTTGAGCTCACCAAATATACAGAAGCATTGAAAACCTGTGACAAACTCTTAGAATTAGAACCGAATGATTTAGTAATAATATATGCAAAAGCCACCACATTATACAAACTAAAAATTTACAATGAAGCTATTGAGTGCTATGATAAAATCCTGAAAGTAACTGATAATTTTAATGTTTTATTTTTTAAATCAGCATCATTGTTAATATTAAATAAATATGAAGAAGCTTTAAAATATTGTAATTATGCATTGGAATTAGAACCTGAAAATTGTGATGCAAATGGATTGAAACAGTTGATTAAATATAAAATAGCTCAAAAATAGCTATTTTATTTTTTTCATTTTTGTATATTATACGAAAAATAGTATAAGAGTATATAAAGACTTATACGAAAAATAGTATAAGAGTATATAAAGACTTATACGAAAAATAGTATAGGAGTATATAAATAGTTATATAAAAAATAGTATGAAAATATAATGGACTATAAAAATTGGGAGGTAAAACTATGAAATTAGAAGAAGAATTAATGCAATATATTTTAGCTAAACAAAGATTAATGCCTAAAATTATATCTTCTAAATTGTCATCAAATAATAAAAAATTAAATCATCGTACTGATTATTTCAGAATAAAAGAATACATTGACAACTTTTTAAATGGCAATAATCAAAATAGATTTATTGTAATGCCTGGTCTTAGAGGAGTAGGTAAAACAACAATTTTATTGCAATTGTATGAATATTTAATTAAAAATGATGTTCCTAATTCAGATATTCTTTATTTTGATGTAAGTGAGTTGAAAAGTTTTTATGATGTTAATATATTGGATGTAATAACTAATTTTATTGAAAACATACATCAAACAACAATGGTGGAATTAAATAAACCAATATTCTTATTAATTGATGAAGTTCATTTTGATAAAAATTGGACATTAACTGGTAAAATAGTATATGATAATAACAATAATATTTTTATGATTTTTACTGGTTCATCTGCTATTGAATTACAAATTCATGCTGATGCAATTAGAAGAATGGAAAAAAAACCAATATTTCCATGTACATTTCCAGAATATCTTTTTTTAAAACAGAACATACATTTTCCAAAGGAGATGTCTTTTGCATTGCAAGATTTAATACTAAATGGAAATGTTGATTTAGCTATAACTAATGAAAGAAAAATCCAAGAAAGTATGATTAACTTAGATAATGATCCAGATATTGAATTCAAAAAGTTTTTAACACAACATTCATTCCCATTTTCTTTAAAAATACAAGATTTTCAAATTCATGAAAAAACTATAAATAATATAAATAGAATAATTGAAAAAGATATTCCTTCTTTAAAAACATTTAATACTTCTACTAATGATACTATATCACGAATTGTTACATATATTGCTATGCAAAAACCTGGTGGAACTTCAAATGTTAAATTAGCTCAAATGTTAGGTGTTTCTCCAAATACAATTAATAATATCTTAAATGTTTTAGAAAAAACACAATTATTATTTCCCATAACTGCTTATGGTACTGGAAGTAAAATTATTAAAAAACCATGGGAGTATTTCTTTTTAGCTCCATCCATTAAAGCATCAATTAATTTTGAAATTGGAAGATATAATTTAAATAATAAAAAATGTTTAGCCACATTAGCTGAAACTTTAGTTGCATCATCATTATATAAACTAAAATTGTTACGTCATAATTTTATAGGTTTATTTTATGATCCTAAAAAGTCAGGTGTTGATTTTTTAGTAAGAAATATTGATAAAATAATTCCAATTGAAGTGGGTGTAGGTAAAAAAACTAAAAGTCAATTAACAAAAGCAATTAATAATTATAATTCTGATTATGGTATTTTAATATCTAATAGAACATTTAGCATAAAAAAGGAAAATAATATTATTTATATTCCATTAAGAACCTTTTCTTACATATGAAACTACATAAATGAAAATGTAGAAATGGGAATACTTATTATATTATCTTCTTTTTGAATTCTGCTGCTTCTATTTGAAACTATAATTCCATAATCTGAGTTGTATCTTGAAATAGCTTTTTTAACTTGTTTTGTATTTTTAGCACCAATTCCAACTTCTATAGGAATTATATCTCCCATTATAGTATTTAACAGAAAATCTACTCCACCTTTTTCAGGGTCATAAAATATTCCAAAATCTCTGTTCTGTTGCAGTTTAAATAAACTAGCTGCAACAAGATTTTCAGAAAAGGTTTGCAATGTATTCTTTTGGATTTTGTGTAGCTAATCCGTTTTTTATATGGATACCTGCTTTTATTTGACTAGTTAAGAAGTAATATTCCCCGGATTTTCTCTGTCTTTTTACACAGGACCCCCTAAGGTTCAACATGAAATAATAAATGTGTTTTTTTCCAGTGCATGAAATATTGATTGTACGGAACTTTTTGAAATATTTAATATAGCTTATATAGCTTATTGGATGATAACTCTGAAGGTTTTGACATTGCTACAATATTTATTAATTTATATGTGGCTAAACGTATTGGAGTTGTAAAAGAACTTATTATATCAAGGTCTTTTTCAATTATTCTGTCTTTCATATCCAAAGTCAATTGCACAATTGATTTTTCTGTTCTATTTAAAGTAAATGGAAAACATCCATATTGTATATAATATTCCCATTCTTTTAAGTAATTCTGGTTTAAATTTATTAGATTTTGATTATACATCCTATTTTCGATTTTTTGAGATTTTTCGACTTTTCCTGTAAAAATCATGTCTCTAAAAGTTTCACTTAGCATATCAGGATAATTAATATCATATTTTAAATAAAGATATTCTGCAAAATTTAAAGGATAAATTTCTTTTTTAAGAGATCTTCTAGCAGAATAATTGTTATACTCTAAATTCAATGCATCTGACCCTATAAAAATCATGAAAACATTTTTATCTTCATCAAATATTATTTTACCTAAAGGTGCCCAATTTTTTTGAGTATTGTAATTCATCTACAAATATGAATACCTTATTTTTTACCGTTGGATATGCTTCATTTACATCTTTTAGGAAAACATCAATGTATTCTTTAATATTAAAGTTAGGAACATCTTTTAGGTTTTCTAAATTAAGATATAATATTCTGTTTTTTGGAATTTGTTTTTCATTAAGCAGATAACTGAATAATTGGTATATGATTGTTGTTTTCCCAACACCTCTTAATCCGGGCATTATAAAAAATCGGTCATCACTTTCTTTTTCTAAAAACATGTCAATATGTTCTTTAAGTTGGTAATATTCTTTTTTTGTTAAATTTTTTATCATTATAGTTTAAATTATTTTCAACTATTTTAGGGTTTGTCTTAAGTAAATTTGTAATATATGATTGTGTTTCAATTTCCATTTTTATCAGCTTTTTCAAGTAGTTGGTTATTTTTTTGACCGACCTTTTATATACTGTTGGTTAAATTTTTTACCAGCTATATAAAAGAACCAAATTAGTATACATATTTATAACTAATTAGTTACTTTTTAGATACATTTATATACTAGAATAATACAATATAACTATGTAATAACATAAGTTGTTATAAAAATATTAAAAAATTGATTTAAATGACATTGCTATTAGGTAAAAAACAAGAATGTGGAAATATAACTATAGTTCCTATTTTAAATGATTCACCTTTGAAATTAGATATTTTAGATTTAACAACAGGATTTAAAATGGGTCTTGTTGAAGTATCTGAGTGTGAACAAAGTACAGTTGGAACAATTATGGTTAAAAATAATGCTACCTCTCCATTACTTTTAGTAGATGGGGAAGAAGTAGCTGGAGCAAAACAGAACAGAATTATTGGACAAAGTATGTTAATTCCTCCGAATACCAGCATACCAATTCCAGTTAATTGCTCTGAACAGGGAAGGTGGAATTACAAATCTGAATTTAAACATTCAAATTATATGGCAAATTCAGAAACTCGATGCAGAAAAGCAGAATATAATATGGACAATTCAATAAGAGCTTCACAAGGTGCAGTATGGGATTCTATTGAAGACCTTCAAGTAAAAAGAAACAGTTTTTCCAAAACCTCTGCTTTAAGGGATAATTATGAAAAAATAGAAAAAACAAATGATGATTATTTGAAACACTTCAGGATTTATGAAAATCAGGTTGGTGTAATAGCCAGGTTAGAAAATAAAGTAGGTTTGGATGTATTTGCTAATCATAGTTTATATGAACAGTACAGTGATATGATTCTTAAAAGTTATATTATTGATGATGTTGGAAATAATTCACTTATAAAAGATGACTTTGACTTTGAGGCTGTTTTAGACAATATAAATGAAAAATATTTTAATAAAAGAAATACTGTTGGTTTAGGTCAGTCTTATTTCATCAAAACAAATAACGGATCAGGAACCTCATTAATCTATGAAAATGAGTTGATACATGCTAATTTCTTTTATAATAACAAATTAAGAAACCTAAAATTGTAAATATATTGTATTGGATCTCAAATTAAAAATATCACCTTTTACACGATAAAAACACTGGAAATTAAACATCACACCCCGCATAATATCTCCTACTTAAAAAGGGACAAACACGTATCAAAAAAACCATCATTTTTACTTTTTTTAAATACTAATTAAACACATTTATATAGTATAAACTCACAATATATACACATTATATTATAAAAGAGGTACTAAAAATGATTGAAAACAATATCTGTTTACTGACAGACAGTTACAAAGTTACCCATCATGCATTTTACCCAAAAAATACTGAAAAACTATATTCATACTTGGAAAGCAGGGTAGGATCAGAATTTAACAAAACAATATTTTACGGCCTCCAGTACATAATAAAAAAGTATTTGGAAGGAAAAGTTGTAACTCCGGAAAAAGTAAACCAGGCAAACAGTCTGATTAAGACACACATTGGTGAAGATATATTCAACTATGACGGCTGGATGCATATAGCTGATGAACTTGACGGAAAATTACCAATAGAAATAAAAGCCGTAGAAGAGGGAACACCTGTAGAAGTAGGAAATGTTTTAATGACTGTTGAAAACACAGATAAACAGTGCTACTGGTTACCGAATTACCTGGAATCATTATTATTGCAGGTATGGTATCCGTCAACAGTAGCTACACTGTCAGCAGAGGTAAGAAAACTCTGTAACTTTTATTTAGATGTAACAGGATCAGGCAAAGAAAACCTTGACTTTATGCTGCATGATTTCGGATATAGGGGAGCTACCTCAACAGAATCTGCAGAACTGTGCGGAAGTGCACATCTCCTAAGCTTTAAAGGAACTGATACAATTCCGACATTAACAATACCTGAAAACTACTATAATGACAATAATATATACGGCCTGTCAGTACAGGCAACTGAACACAGTGTAATGACTTCATTGGGAGAAGAAGGTGAAATCAAACAGGCAATTAATGTTATTGATAATGCAAAAGATGGAATATTATCTATGGTAATTGACAGTTATAACTACAGAGAATTCTTAAAACAAGCCAGTACAAAAGGCAATAAATTAAATGATAAAATTAATGAATTTTTAGAAAAAACTGATGGAAATAAAGTAGTATTCAGACCCGACAGTGGAGAACCAGTTTCAACAACACTCGATTGTTTAAATATTCTTGGAGAAGGTTTTGGAACTGTAAAAACCACAGAAGGCTATAAAATCTTTGCAAAAAACATCGGACTGCTGTGGGGGGACGGTCTGAACTATCATAAAATAAGGGATATTTTATTTGGAATGAAATCAAACGGCTGGGCAGCACAAAACATCATATTTGGAATGGGCGGAGGGCTCCATTCTTCAGTAAACAGAGACACTCAGAGAAATGCATTTAAATGTTCAGCACAGTTAAGAAACGGAACATGGCATGATATCTTTAAAAACCCGTTAGACAGCAGCAAAAAATCAAAAACAGGAAGATTGAAATTAGTAAAAGAAAACAGCCACTTTAAAACTGTTCCAATATCTGATGAAAGAAAAGACTATCTGCAGACTGTCTTTAAAAATGGTGAATTAATAAGAAAGGAAAATTTCCAGGATATTAAAAACAGAACGCTAACATACACAAGGAAGAGATAAAATGAAAGAAGATATGTATATCACTTTAGTAAGTATGAGGCACTATTTTGGAGTGAAGCCTTTTAAAAAAGACGGAATTCTTAAATTAATAAAAGAAAAGGACAACAACTATGATGATGAAGCCATTAAAGTTGAAATGAGACACGCCGGACAGGTAGCATATGTATCAAACAGTACAAATACGGTAATCAGAGGAACAATGAGTGCCGGCAGAATTTATGATAAAATTTTAGATGAAGATTATGCACAAATCAAATTCTACAACAGAGATATTGGAATAGCTAAAATATTAACTCCTGATGAAATAGATGAATTAAAAAAAGATCCTGAAAATGATTTGAACTTTATATAGGTGATTAAAAATGAATTTAAAACATTTGAGTTTGGCCAAAAGGCAGGATTACGAAAACATAACAGTAGTTCCTATTTTAAGTGATACTGATACTCCCTTTGATGTTTTAGATTTAAAAAAAGGGCTGAAAATGGGGCTTGTAACGATTGGGGAATGTGACAGCACAAATGTGGAAAAGGTAAAATTAAAAAATAACTCAGTATCTCCATTAATTTTACTTGACGGTGAAGAAATTGCAGGATCTCTCCAGAACAGAATTGTTGCTCAAACAATGATAATACCTCCTAAAAGTGAAATGGAAATACCTGTAAACTGTTCTGAAAAAGGAAGAAATGAATATAAATCAGAGTTTCAGTATTCAGATTACATAGCTAACTCAAATACCAGAAGAAAAAAAGCATACAATAAGAACAATCCCCTTCAGGAAGTTGTCTGGAATTCCATTGATTATTTGGAAACGGATAAAAACACCTCCTCCAAAACAAAAGCACTTAGAGACAGCTATGAAAAAAACAAATATGATATTGACAGCTATTTAAAGCACTTCAAAATGGAAAACAACCAGATAGGAGTAATATGCATTGTAGAAAACAAAGTAGGAATTGAAATATTTAACAATCATTCATTATATGAAAAGTATGATGAAATGCTACTTAGAAGCTACATTATTGACAGTTCCAGCAGTGAAAAAATAAATATATCCGATAAGGAGCTTGAAAATATATTGGCCAGTATAAATTCTGAATCATTTATTAAAAAAGAAGCTGTAGGTTTAGGAAAATATTATAAAATTTCAAACAGCTACGGTAACGGACATATATTAATCTATAAAAATAATATGGTGCATGCCAGCTTCTTTAAAAAAATTGAAGAACCAGCAGTGAATAATGGATTTGTAAAAAACATTCAAAATAATAAACAGACAATATGTTAATTTAATTAGGAGGAATAAAAATGACTAATTATGAATGTAACGGATTAAAATATAAAACAAACAGTACTAAAAGTGTAAAGCACTGTCCGGGTTGCGGATCAACAGATTTTGTAATGGACGATTGCAGGTGTGAATTAATATGCAGAAGATGCGGAATGGTTATAGATGATGAATTCATACAATATGGTCCTTAAAAAAATTAAATGTGGAAAAATAAAATGGAAGTTATAAATTATGCATTATTTATATTGACAGTAGCTATGTTAATAATTACTGTAATACAGTACTATAAACAAATACTGAAGAAAAATCAGGAAGTTCTATTGATTGCAAATATTATACTGCTTATTTTATGTGTTTTAAATTTAATATACATATAAAAAGATAAATTGAATTCATAATAAATTTTTCTAATTTTAAATTGTATAATGAACAAAATCGGTAAAATTACATTTTTTATTCATTATATAATTTAAAAATAAAATTATCTTAAGCATCAAAGAGGCGATAATTTAATTCCATCTTTTCCAATATACTCAATCATTTTTCATGAAAAAATAATTAAAACTCTTCCAAGGATCCATCATCATTTATTTTTTGAATTGTTGCTTTTGTATCATTCAATTCAGTATTACACTCTTTAAGTAATATATTTGCCTGAGTATACAACTCAACAGCTTCTTTTAATGGAACATTATCTGATTCTAATTGCTTAACTAATTTTTCCAATTCTTCTAACTTTTCTTCAAAACTTTTAGTCATATTATCACCTTTTATTTTATTTTAAACTAAGTAATATTAACAGTACTATAACAATAGCTAAAAACAGTATTATAATTACATTTTTAGCTTTGGATTTTCTTATTTCATCAGGATCTTTTACAACATATCCCTTTTCCAGCAATTCATCAGGATTTAAAATCTTTAATTTTTCTTCAAGAATCCTTAATTTATTTTCATTGCTGTCTAATGTCTTGGTAATTTCTGCATCTAAACTTTTATGTATTTGAGCCATTTTAACAAATTTATCGTCCAATACCTGACACGGATTGCTGAAAACATGATTATTTTTAATTATTTCCAAATCATGAATATGCGAATTCAATGTAACATTAATTGAATTATTTAAATTATTCTCAATTAAATTTAAAGAATTTTTTTTTAATTCAAAAGATTCAATGAAATTCATGGATTTCAAATTTTTAAAGTGCAGGTTAAGTTTATTTTCATATTCTAACAGACAGTTAGACATGTTATTATCCAATTCATTTTTAAATAAAGTAATTTTACCGACTTTTTTATTTAAAATATAATCCGGATTATTCAGAATATATGAATTATTAAAGTTATCAAGCTGCAGTTCATTTGACTGAATCAGCTGATTTAATGATTTCTCAGCAGTTGTTTTTAATAAAACCAAATTTGTTTGATGATTCTTATACTTTGATAAAGGATCTTTTAAGGTTTTATTGTTTTTGGAAATATTGAGTTTATGTGTTAAATTATCTAATTTGGAATTTATCAAATCATTTAATCTTGTTTCAATATTTTTTAGTTTTTCATTAAGTTCAACTTTATTTGGAACAACCAGCTCAGCTGCTTTTGTAGGTGTTGCTGCAGCTTTATCAGATGCCATGTCTGAAAGCGTTTTGTCTGTTGAGTGACCAATAGCTGTTATAACCGGTTTTTTAGAATTAGCTATTGAACGTACAATTTCCTCTTTGTTAAAATCCCACAAATCCTGAGTACTTCCTCCTCCACGACCTACAATTATCACATCAACATCTGTTTTGTTTGCCAGTGCAATATTTTTAGTTATGCTTCGGGTAGAGTTGGCTCCCTGTACCGTAGTGTTCCAGACAATTATTTCTGCAGGCCATCTTTTTTCAATGTTGTTTACAATGTCTTTAACGGCTTTTCCGCTTGCAGAGGTTATTACTCCTATTTTTTTAGGATATTGTGGGATTGCTTTTTTGTCTTTAAATAATCCTTCTTTATCTAATTTCTTTTTAAGCTTTTCAAAAGCAATGTATAAATCTCCCAATCCTGCTTCCTGCATTTTTCTTACTCTGAATTGCAGGTTTCCACGTACTTTATAAAATGAAACTTCACCACTGGCTACAACATCCACACCATTTTTAGGTTCGAAATCCAAAGATTTTGTAGATAATTTAAACATTACACAGGAAATTGAAGAGTTTTTGTCTTTTAGGGAGAAATAGTAGTGTCCTGAATTATATGATCCGTTAAAATTAGTTATTTCACCTCTGATTTTGATCTTTTTAAAATCATCACAGTAGCTAATTTTTTTATCAATCAAATTATTGATTGCGCTGATTGAGTAAATATCATTTTCTTCCATCAAAACACCATACAGGTTAAATTTAATATTGAATTTAACTTGTAATAATGTTTTATCATTAATCTGATTTAATCATTGTTATTTAATTGTGTCAACTAAAAAAAGTATTACTTTAAAAAAATTTTTTATTACAAATTCAAAAATTGAAGAAAATGGTCTTTTTGCAGCAGCTAACCTATATGTCCTGATAGTTTTTTGACACCTTCTCAGAAAAGAGATTTTCAGCCTAATTTTATATATAAATAGAACGTATATTTTATGTAATAATATACGTAAGTAAAAGAAAGATACGAATGTTTTATATACTAAAAAAACAAAGAATAAAATGTAGCAAAAATTGGGATTAAAAAATCATAAACTAGGTGAAAAAAGATTATGATTGCTACAAAAGAACTTTCAGGATATTTGGATGAGTATCTTGAAGAAAAACAAGAGATAAAGAACCTAACTTCAGAAACAATTAAAAAACAAACATTTAATATTAATCAGTTTATCAGTTACCTTGAAAATGAAGGAATTGAAGAACTGGACAGCACAAATGTTAAAAAACAACTAAGACACTACCGTAGATACTGTCTTAAAGGTAGAGGCAATAAAAGGACAACAGTGAAAACATATATGATGAATATTTTAGAATTCATCAACTCTGAGGAAGTTCAAGAAGAAATACAGCATGATCCCATTAAAATGAAGGATATCATCGAAGTTAAAGTCGAAGATTCTGAAACTGCTAAAAAAAGAATTGAAAAAATAAGCTTAAATAGCCAGCAAAGCGATTTTTTACTTGAAACAATAGAATTAAGCGGAAATGCAAGGGATTATGCAATCTGTTCTACATTTCTTGACTCTGGAATTAGGTTAAAAGAGTTGGTTGGACTTAATAAAAGTGATATTCAAGTTCCATTAGATGAAAATGGTTTTTATATCTTGCCTGATGACGTAAATAGCTATATAGAACTACATCTACGTGCAGAAACAACAAAAGGACAGTCTAAAGACCGCACTACATTTATAACCTATGATACATTAGCCAGTCTTAATGATATGATTTATGACCGTATAACAAAATTTAGAAAAAATACTTACGATGTCTACAGACCTGTTATTCAGCGAAAAAAAGCTGAAGCTGAGAAAACGCGTGAAGAACTTTTTTTAAATCAAAAGGGAAAACGTATAGGAAAACGTGCAGTCCAAGAAGTGATAAAAAAGTATGCTAAACTAAGTGATGAGAGAATAGCTAATGAAAATATAGATTGCCCTGTAAATTACGGGAAAAATGTTAGTGTTCATATTCTCAGACACACTGCACTAAGCCATTATGCTGAAATCCTTACAGTAGCAGAGGTTCAAAGTATAGCTGGACACAGCAACAGTCAAACAACTGACAAATATATTCACGTTGACCGTGAGCATATTAAACAAAAATTAAAACTTAATAATATGAAAGCTATGTAATTTAGCTTTCTTTTAAATCTTTTTTTACGAAACTATCCTATATCAATAGCCTGACCTATATCATGCCAACCCATTTAGCTAGTTTTTCTTTTATAAATTTCATGAAAATTATAAAATCCCCTCCAAATATTCATTTATGTTCTGATTTAAGATAAATAGCGATTTAATATTTGTTTTTATCTTTAAAATTAAAATTTTAATATTTATTTTATTTAAATATCATTGATTAAGCATTAAAATATAAAATAAGTTTATTTAAGGTCTTTTTTTATAAGATTTATTAAATCTCAAATATTATATGAGTCGGCATTAGTATGCCGAATATTTCTGTATTTACAGATAAATAGTAAATAAGAAAAAATAGTTAAATAGGCATTATAAGTATAATTACTATAATAAGTAAGATAGCAATAATACTATTAATATATATTATAGCTATTTATATTAAATAGCTATTTTCTGTAAAGTATATAAATAATATATACTACCACTTATACCCGAATCATATTTTATTAATTTTTAAGTAAAAATTTAACTAAAAATTGGTCTAAATCATTAGCTCCATATATATGTAATTTATACAAAAATACTATTTTAATCAATACTTTCATTAAATCCATAGTTCAAATCAATAATTCGAGCACTTTTCATTAAATTTATTAAATTTTATAGAATTTATTAAATTTTATTTTACTGGCTGCAGTGTAAAATAATTTCTCATGATAAAAGAAAAAGGAATTTATAAAATCCCTTAATCATCATAATATTCTCCGTTGCTTCTGTATTTTACTGTTGAGCTATACATATCAATATAATTTTGACTGTGATATCCATGTCTATCAGGCATATCTCCACTACCTATAGGTCTTCCAGATGCTTTATCATATAAAACATAACCTTTTCCATCACTATCCTGCTTACTGTACCATGTATCACCTTCACAAACCCAATCAGAATGAGGATCTTTGGATTGTGAAGACACAGAAGAAGATGATTCATGTTCATCAGATACTTGGCAAACATCAGCAGTATCATTAGTAGTGTTATTAGTAATATTTGCAGTATTATTTAATGTTGTATTATTTACCTGTTCACTGCTTAGTGAAACAGTATAAATCAAACCACCGATAAGGCAGCACACAATCAGTATAAGTATAGCTATAATAGTTCTTTCATTGTCCATCTCTTCACCAAAATTACATATTTAAAATATAATAAAAAATATCATACTTATAATATTATTATATTGTTTATACTATTTAAACACATATTATTCATTAGCATCAGTTAAAATCTCATCTATTTCCGAAAGATTATTGGCAAAATAGATTTTTTCCTGCTTATTGGATGTAGATAAACCCATTTCAATCATATGGTCCAAAAGAACTTTCAGGCTATCATAATAGCCATTAAGATTATATACAATACATGGAGCATTTATCTGTTTTAGTGCAACTTTAGTCATTATTTCAGTTATTTCATCTAAAGTACCTGTACCTCCTGGAAAAGCAATGAAAGCATCTCCAAGCTCAATCATTTTCCTTTTCCGATCCTGCAAATCACTGGTTATTATAAGTTCGCTTAAATTTTCATGCTGCAGGTTATCGTCTATAAAAAACTCAGGTTCAACACCAATTGCCATACCATCAGCATTCAGGACACTGTCTGCAAGTTCCCCCATCAATCCTATTTTTGAACCGCCATAGACAAGTATATGATTATTTTCAGCAATCCACACACCAAGTTCCTTTACAGCTTCTTTCAGAAAAGGGTCACTGCCTTCATGTGATCCAAGATATACCGTAATTTTCATTAAGTTACACCTATTATGTTATATATACTTCAAATTCTCTTAAATTCCAAAAATAAATAATATAAATGAAATTACAGGTATAATTACACCATGTTTAAAAGTTTTTTCATCACTGATTAATTTCAGTGACACATAAACAGACAGCATGATTGACAATAACGGATATAGCAATAGCCTGTCGGCATTTATTACTTTAACATTATACCATGCGGAAAGTACAGAAATTAAAAGTATTAAAACTGTCAAATAACCGATTCCTATTAATGCATATCTTTTATTTTTTTCATAATCACTGCTTACATCAGTTTGAGTATTTGAATCAGAATTATCTATTTTTGTTCCACATTCCTGACAGAATTTAGAATCCTTTTCAACTAATACACCGCAATTAGGACAATTAACCATAAAAACATCCCTCCAGTTGTTTTTATTTATCTTGTTAACAATATATAATAATTATGTTTTGAAAACAGCTAAAAACAGGATTTAATGATATTTCGAAACTTGGATTTTTTAAAAAACAGAGCTGTCAAAACAGCATTTTGTCTGATTTAACAAAAATTAAAAATATAAAAAAAGGCAGAAAAAATATTTTAGGTAATTTTTCTGATTAATACTGAAGTATTGTTTGTATTGCCTGTAGGCAGGAGCATTACCTCCTTATGGAATCCTCTGGTGTCTTTTTCAGTAACCGGAGAATATAAAATAGCTCTCATACCAGTATAGGTTCTATAAAGAACAGGTGTTTTTTCACTTACCACATCCCAAATATTGGAAAATACCCTTTCTTTAGGTTCTGCAAAAGCAGCTACCATCAAAATATCATAATCCAAATCAGCTATTGTATTTTCATTACCTATAACAATTTTAATATCGTCGTCAAGGTTTAATTTTTTCAAAACTTTTCTGGATAACTGGGCTACATCTTCCTGCTGTTCAATTCCAATACATTTACATCCGAATACTTCATTGAACATGATTAAAGTTAAAGGCAGAGGTCCGCTTCCCAAAAATAAAAAGGTTTTTTCCTCATTGAATTTAGCCAATTTACTTTCATTATTAATTAATCCTATATAACGGTCATAAAAGTGAAAAGAGTCAAGTACTTCTCTTGGATTATCTGAGTTAAGTATTTTTAATGCATTTTCCATTTCCAGTCTGGCGCCGACATAAACGTAAAACTTACGGATTAATTTTAATGCCCTGTTCATCTTTTCATCATCAAGAATATGTTTAGCAGAGTCAAAATCGATTGTTTTATCATGCGCAATAACTTCAACTTCATCTAAAATCTTAATAACCTCATCGATAGCAACGTCATCCAAAGCGTCCATATCATCATCAAGATTACCGAAATTGGAAAGTTTATCAGCTATTTCTTCAATTTTACCCCAATATTTATAACAACTCATAATATCACGATATTTTTTCAAATTAAATAACAAATTATATATAGTATTTTCTAGTTTATTATATATTAAAGTTTAGTATATGAGGCTCTTTCAAAAACTTGTGTGATTTTTTTCTTTTTCATTGTTTAAATTCCAATA